>Ga0334888_1000034_pt1 | contig 213440 bp, 185 predicted proteins | sample GraSluR1_MG_FD_207227 | JGI IMG/M metagenome (GOLD analysis project Ga0334888, IMG submission 207227) | Sludge microbial communities from methane-producing bioreactor in Wageningen University, Netherlands - Granular Sludge_3_08-R1 | ecosystem: Engineered > Bioreactor > Anaerobic > Unclassified... | reverse complement strand
CCTTGGCCTTGAAGGCCGGCGAGTGGTTGCGGCGTGGGCGTCGTGGCATTGTCGATGCTCCTCCTCGGTCGGACGTCCGGGGAGCAGTATCACCTATCGGGCTGTCCGAATTGGCCCGGCCACTTCTCCTGCTCTCCATCACATCCTCGAGCGAGAATGAACCAGAGGCGGCCTATCAGAGCGACTACACCGACTCTGAGGGCTGCTCTAGCTTCAGTCCTCCGGCGGGCAGCTACCGCATCAACGCCATTGACTGGCGCTTGCCATCGCGCTACGCGCGCCAGTACTGGAACCAAAAGACCTACTGGACAATGGCCGATCCGGCGATGGTGGCTGATGGTCAGACGACCACCTGTGAGCTGCGAATGGTGGCCGGCGCTCACATCCGAGGCAGGGTGGTCAATGCGGCCGGAGAGCCGCTTGCCGGCATGATGGTATACATCTGCGCCGCCGATCCCTACACACTGAGCGAGTGGTATCCGGAGGCGACTACCGACAGCGCCGGGTGCTACGACATCGGCGGGTTACAGAGCGGCGAGTATGTCGTCGAGGCATGCGACATGAGCGACTACTATCTGTATCAGTTCTACCCCGATCAGCTCACGGCCAGGGCAGGTACCCGGTTCTTCGTGGGTGCCGGCGAGACGATCACTGCACCGGATGTTGTCATGAAGCTCGCGGCGAAGGTCACGGGCGCAATCACCACCCGCCTTGGCGTGATCCCCCGTAACGTGATGTGCGCCGCCGAGAGACTTCAGGATGGGAAGTGGGTCGAAATACGGGCCGACTGCTGTAACAACGACTGCACATATGCGATCAACCAGCTACCTCCCGGCCGCTACCGCTTCTGTTTCTACGGTCGCTTCACCGCTGTCAGTCGCCAGTACTACCAGGACAACTTCAAGAGCACCTCTTGGCCTTCTGAAGCCAAGGTTTTCGACATCGGCGAGGGGCAGCAACTGTCCGGCATCAACATGATCATCTGGGGCGACACCGAAGCACCTGTTACTCAAGCGCCAGAGGGAGAGGCCGTGCGCCGTGGCGGCAGAGCCGTTCTGCCTTATAGGGTTGCGGACGGCGGTCGACACGGTCCTACCGCTGATGTGACAATCAAAGTCAAGACCTTGACCGGCAAGATCGTCAAAGTGATCCGTTTGCCAGACCGGCCAGTCAATCAGCTACGCCGCTGCTACTATCGTTGCGGCTTGCCGCGCGGCCGTTACCGCTTCTGCGTGTTCGCCATCGACTCCGGTGGCAACCGCCAGCGACGCATCGCCAGCAACTTGCTGACCGTCCGCTGAGGCCAACCACAGACGGACCGACCACCCCGTGTGGTCCCCCTTTGAGAGCTGGCCGGATTGCCGCGCACCCGCTGCCACCCTTCCCTGTGGGCTGAAGCAGCAGGCGTCACGCGACACCGACCCGGGAGAGGGTATTCACCGTGTCTGGCAGCCCACCCGTCTGGCTACTGGCTCGCCACGGTTCGCCGAGACCGAGTTCACCGGCAAGGACGCCTGCAAGCGGGTGTGATCTACGGCTCGGCTTCGGGAGGCCGCGGTGACCAGTATGGATAGGGCAGACCCGCCAACCGATTGATGATGAATCCCTGCCCCACCAGCAGGACGACGGCTGCCATGAGGATCGCGAGTTGCCAAGGCGTGCGCAGGATGCCGAGAGAGACTATCAGCGTGGTTGCCCCGGCGGGGGCATGCGGAACACCCAACCAGGCCATCACCGAGAGCGTGAGCCCAAGCGAGAGCGCAAGCGCCCCTGTCCGCGCCGCATCGATCTGATCGAGCGCGGGTGGCACGTCCGTCAGGCCGAAGACCACAAGCGACAGGTAGCCCGCTACTACACCGATCAGATGGCCGAAGAAGCACGAACGTGGTGCGGCGTTGGGCGCCAGCGGCTGGTAGAAGAGGAGAAACGCCGTTGGCCCCAGAGAAGGGAAAGCGAACGGCTCGCCGCTCAGCATGGCCACCGCGGCCATGACCCCGATGGCGATGCCTGAGTTCAGTAGCACGTAAAGGCCAACCACAACGCGCTCGTTGTAAACACGGGTCAGCGAGGGAAGCTGAGCGCCCCGCAGCAGCTCGCGCACTCCCCGCGGGCGGCGCGCCCCGGTGTCGGTGGCTTGCGCGGAGTCTCGCACGGGACCCCTCACATGGTTGGTCCGGTGCTATCGCGCCCGAAACGGCGCCAGGCACGCGATTCTCCCGGCGAGAGCGCCCTCGGACGGACGCGCCGCCGATAGAGCACGAACGGTCGGGTGAGATACCACACGGGAACGCTCCAGAAATGCACGAAGCGGGTGAAGGGAAACAGCGCCAGGAAAACCCAGGCGACGATAGCGTGCACCCTGTAGATGAGGGGAGCAACCGAGATGTCGGCGATATCGGGGCGAAAGGTAAAGATGCCCCGCATCCAGACGGAGACCGTCTCACGGTAGTTGTAGTCCGGCCCGAGGACATTGTAGATAACGGTCACGCCGAAGCCCAGAGCAATCATCACCCACAGCAGGCCGAGCGCAATCCAGTCGACAACCCCGGTGACGCCCCGCACGCGGTCGTTCCCCATCCGCCTGAGGGTCAACACGGTGAGACCGAGGATGATGAGGATAGCGGCTGTGGTCCCGGCGACCTTGCTAAAGCCATGGTACAGCCACTCGGGGATGCCCATGGCCTCAGTTGCCGACTTTGGCAGAAGAAGCCCGATAGCATGGCCGAGGATCGCCAGTAGGGCCCCGTAATGGAACAGCGGCGCCCCGACCAACAGCCAACGCCGTTCGTAGAGCTGTGACGAGCGGCTCGTCCAGCCGAAGCGGTCGAAGCGGTAGCGCCAAACGTGGCCGAGGACGAAGACCGCCAGCGCGATGTAGGGAAGGATCACGTAGGCAACAAGCTCCCAAGCCGAGGATTTGCTCAACGCATGTCCTTCAGAGTTCGAGGGGGCGACTTCTCGTCGTCACCGCGGCCAAAGGTCGACCCCCCGCTCAGACCGTCCCAGGGCGCGTCGGATGGTCGCGCGGGCAGCACAGCCAGAATGGCGTCGAGCACGTAGCGAAACGGGCTATCAAGTACACCCAGCGACGCCCTCAGATGATCGATGGCTGGCCGTTGTGCCGCGAGGAGCGGCAGGCAGGCGGGTTCCTGAGCCGCGACCTCGAGCATGAGCGGCAGGTAATCGGGTAGTTCGTCGCGGCTCACCGCTAGGCCAGCCTCCTCATAGCCGCGGCGCAACGCCAGCAACGTGGCGCCCCTGTCCGCGGGGCTGCCCGCCCTGCCCTCGGTCAGGTACAGGGAGGCGTTGTGGCACAGGTCGAACGTCTCAACGTAGACGCTTTCGCGCTCAGCGCAGGCCAGCGGCCGCCACCATTCGAGGAACCTCCGTAGCGTGAGGCTCGACGAGCCGCGAGGCAGCTCATCGACGGCTGCCTGGACGAGCTGCAGATCGGTACCGCCCGCCGGATAGTCGAGCAGCACGGAGGCCGCCTGTAGGACCACGGCGGCGAGCCAACTCCTCATCGCGACCTCTCTCCGCCATCGTCGGTTCGCGCGCCATCGCGGAACTGCGTCTGCGCAGCCCCGGCCGCCTCTCGGCGAGCCCGAGGGATTACGTAGCGTTCGTCGTAAGCCGCCACACCCAGCAGACGGTACAAGCGTTCCAGATCGGCGGCTTTCGACCCAAGCCCCCCGACTGCCTTGGCCGGGCTGAAACCGAGCTGCTGGCGACGCTTGAACACGCGCATCTCCAGAAGCCGACGCACGCTCTCCTCTACCGGTGCCAGGGCGCCTGCCGAGAGGAAACCGGCCACGTAGCGCAGAGGGATCCGAAGGTCAGCGACGGCCGGCAGCACCGCGGCCGGGTCGTCGCTGCCGGATCCGGTGGAGAGGCCGTCGAGCACGGGGCTCAGCGGCGGTACGTACCAGACCATCGGCAGCGTGCGATACTCGGGGTGCAGCGGCAGGGCCACCCGAAGCTCCTTGGCCAGCGCGTAGGCCGGAGAGCGAGCGGCCGCCTCTATCCAGGTGCTCGGAATACCAGCCCGCGTGGCAGCCTCCCTTACCGCCCGGTCACGCGGATCAAGCAGCAAGGCGCGCTGCGCCTCCACCAGGTCCGCTGCTTCCGGCGTCTCCGCTCCCTCCGTGACCGCGTCCAGGTCGTAGAACACTACGCCGATGGCTCGCAGTCTGCCCACGCACGTCTCAGAGCAGATCGTCGGACGCCCGTTCTCGGTGATCGGGTAGCAGAAGAGGCACTTCTCGGCTTTGCCGCTGCGGTGGTTGAAGTACACCTTCTTGTAGGGGCAGCCCGAGACACAGAAGCGCCAGCCGCGGCACTTGTCCTGATCGACCAGGACCACGCCGTCCTCCTCGCGCTTGTACATGGCGCCCGACGGGCACGAGGCGACGCAGGAGGGGTTAACGCAGTGATTGCAGATACGGGGCACGTAGAACAGGAAGATACGTTCGTACTCAAGCAGCATGCGGCGCTCGGCAGGCGTGGGCGGCAGGCCGGACGATCCTCCGTCTTCCGCATCCTCATGCAGTGCAAGCGAGGCGTCAGACGATTCCAGCACGCCGGCCAGGTTATCCTCCCAGTTGGGTCCCCAGGTGAGAGCAATCGGTTTGCCGGTGAGGGCCGAGTGGGGCGAGATGACCGGCGATCGCTGGGCGGACGGAGCGTCGATGAGGTTCGCGTAGTCGTAGGACCATGGCTCGTAGTAGTCATCGATCTTCGGCATATCGAGGTTGCCGAAGATGGTGATGAGCTTCTTGGCACGGCCCCCGGCGCGCAACGTCAGCCGGCCGCGCCGGTCCAGCGCCCAGCCACCCCGCCACCTGTCCTGATCCTCCCACTGCCGCGGGTAGCCACTGCCGGGCCGGGTCTCGACGTTATTGAACCACATGTACTCGGCGCCGGCGCGATTGGTCCAGGCCTGCTTGCAGGTGATGCTGCAGGTGTGACAGCCAAGGCACTTGTCGAGGTTCATCACCATCATGAGCTGGGCGCGTACGCGCATTAGTACCTCACCACCTGATCAGTCCGGCGGCGCACGACAACCACCTCGTCGCGCTGACTACCAGTACAGCCGTAGTAATTGGCGGCGTAAGAGAACTGCGCGTAACCACCGATCATGTGCGTAGGCTTGAGTAGCGCCCGGGTGAGCGCGTTGTGGGTACCGCCCTGCCGACCCGTGATCTCGCTGTCCGGCATGGCGACATGGCGATCCTTAGCGTGGTAGATGTAGCAGACCCCCTGCGGCATGCGCGGCGAGACCACCGCCCTGCAGGCCAGCACGCCATTACGGTTCCACACCTCAACCCAGTCGTTGTCGGCCACCCCGATCGATGCCGCGTCACCGGGAGCCAGCCAGACGACCGTCCCTCCGCGGAAGAGCGTCAGCATCATCGGGTTCTCCTGGTAGTCCGTGTGGATGGACCACTTGGAGTGCGGAGTCAGGTAACGCAGCGTGATCGCCTCTTCTCCGTGCTCGAACGGCTGGGGATAGTCCTCGGGAGTGTTCAGCGGCGGCCGCCAGACCGGCAGCTGTTCGCCCAGTTCCGCCATCCACTGATGGTCAAGGAACAGCTGCATGCGTCCTGTCAGGGTGTGCCAGGGCTTGAGGCGCTCGACATTGATGGTGAAGGCGCTGTACTGGCGCTGGCCCGCCTCGATGGCCGACCACTCGGGGCTGGTGAGCGTCTTGCAGGGCCGCGCCTTCACATCGCTCCAGTGGATGCGCACATGCCGCTCGCCCTCTGCCAGGTCGGCGAGCGGCCGGCCGACCCGCCGCTCCAGCGCCGTAAACCCCTGGTGCGACAGCCGGCCGTTCGTGGTACCCGAGAGCGCAAGAATAGCCTCGGCCGCCTGTTCGGCACATTCCAGCGACGGTCGGCCGTGGCCGGCGCCCCCCGAGACAAGGCCGTTGGCGGCGCCCAGCCACTCGACCTCCTTCTCCGGGTGAAAGACGACGCCCTTGGCCCCCACGCCGAGAGTCTCCACCAGGGGACCCAGGCTGGTCATCTTCTGATCAACGGCGCCGTAATCGCGCTCGACGACGGCGAGAGCTGGCATGGTCTTGCCGGGGATGGGCTCCGCCTCCCCGGCCCTCCAGTCCCTCACCAGACCGAACGGTTGCGAAGCCTCGGCCGGCGTGTCGTGCCCGAGCGCAGTAGCCACCACATCGCGGCACACGCCCAAGCGCTTCGCGGCCAACCTCGAGAAGACTCGCGCCAGCTCGCGGAAGGCATCCCAGTCGGAGCGCGCCTCCCAGGGCGGGTCGATGGCCGCGTTGAAGGAGTGCACGTAGGGGTGCAGGTCGGTGCAGGAGAGGTCGCTCTTCTCGTACCAGGTGGCCGCCGGCAAGATTACGTCGCCGAACTGTCCGGTGCTCGTCATGCGGAAGTCGAGGGTGACGAGTAGGTCGAGCTTGCCGATCGGCGCCTCGTCTCGCCAGACCACGTCTCGAGGACGCCGCTCCTGCGGTGTCTCATCAGCCAGCACGTTGTCGAGATCCGAGCCCATGAGATGACGCAGAAAGTACTCGTGCCCCTTGCCGGAGCTGCCCAGCAAGTTGGCACGCCAAACGAAGAGCAACCGCGGGAAATTGGCCGGGTCGTCGGGGTCCTCGACGCTGAAGCTGAGACGACCTGTCTGCAGTTCGGCAACCACATAGTCGGCCGGCGCCACTTCGGCCGCCTCGGCCTCGCGGGCGAGCTCGAGGGGATTGCGATCGAAGGTCGGATAGGTCACCTGCCAGCCGAGCCGCTCGGCCTGCGCCAGCGCATCGATGGGGGTTTTGCCGTGCAGCAGCCCGCGAGCCAGCGGCGAGGCCATGTGATCGGCGGGGAACACCTCGTAACGCCACTGATCGGTGGCTAGGTAGTACCATTCGGTACCGCAGTTCTGGCGCGGCGGACGACTCCAGTCGGTGGCTCCCGCCAGCATCGCCCAGCCGGTCAGTGGGCGGATCTTCTCCTGTCCTACGTAGTGAGCCCAGCCACCGCCGTTGCGACCCACGCAGCCGCAGGCCAAGAGCAACGTCATGATCGTCCGGTAGGTCATATCGGCGTTGAACCAGTGGTTGATGCCCGAGCCCATGATGATCATCGAGCGACCCTCTGTGAGCTCAGCGTTGCGGGCAAACTCACGCGCTACTCGAGCGGCGACGGCCGCCGGGATTCCCGTCAGCGGCTCCTGCCAGGCAGGCGTATATGGTTGGGCGGCATCGTCATAGTCGGTCGGCCACTCGCCTGGCAGGCCCGGACGGGCCACTCCGTACTGCGCCAGGAGCAGATCGAACACTGTGGTCACCAGGTAACCGTTCACCCGCTTGGCTGGCACGCCGCGCCGCAGCACCTCAGGCTGCCGTGTATCGAAGCGGGGTAGTAGGACCTCGACCGGCAGATGCTCCTGCCCCAAGAGCGTCAGAGCGGGATCTAGGTCTCCCAGGTCGAGGTTCCAGCGGCCTTCGCCCTCCGCCGCCCAGCGGTAGCCGAGTGACCCGTTGGGCACGACCGGCGCCCCGCTCGCGCTGTCGAACAGCACGGTCTTCCACTCGGCCGCCTCCTGCCTATCACCGATGTCGGCGGCCGTCAGGAAGCGGTCGGCGGCATAGCCGCCGCGCTCGTGCTCTCGCAAGATGACCAGAAAGGGCATGTCCGTGTAGGCCTTCGCGTAGCGGCAAAAGAACGGTACTTCCCGCTGCGCGTAGAACTCCTTGAGGACGACATGCCCCATGGCTAGAGCAAGGGCGCCGTCCATGCCAGCCCGCACCGGCAGCCACTCGTCACCGAACCTGACGTGCTCCGCATAGTCAGGCGAGACGACGACGACTTTCTGGCCGGCGTAGCGCGCCTCGGTCATGAAGTGCGCGTCTGGCGTGCGCGTCACGGGTATGTTGCTGCCCCAGATGAGCAGGTAGGAGGCGTGCCACCAGTCGGCCGACTCAGGCACGTCGGTCTGGTCGCCAAAGACTTGCGGCGAGGCGGGAGGCAGGTCCGCATACCAGTCGTAGAAGGAATTCTGGACACCCCCGGTGAGGGCCACGTAACGTGACCCGGAGGCATGTGAGACCGGCGACATGGCTGGAATAGGGCTCACGGCCGCCACCCGATCGGGCCCCCACTGTTTGATCGTGTGCACGTGAGCCGCCGCAATCAATTCGAGGACTTCCTCCCAGCTCACACGCCTGAAGCCGCCGTGGCCGCGAGCAGCCTTGTAGGCAGCGCAGAGCTGCTCGTCACTGGCGATGCTCCGCCAGGCATCGACCGGGTCCTCGTGCTCTTCCCGGGCCGCCCGCCACATCTCCAGCAGGCAACCGCGTACATATGGATAGCGGACGCGGCCGGGCTGGTAGGTATACCACGAGAATGTAGCTCCGCGAGGGCATCCCCGTGGCTCCTCGTCGGGCATGCCAGGGGCTGTTTGCGGATAGTCGACCGCTTGCGTCTCCCAGGAGATGATCCCGTCGCGGACGTAGACCATCCACGAGCACGACCCCGTGCAGTTCACACCATGTGTGGAGCGGACCTCGCGATCATGACGCCAGCGTTCGCGATAGAACTCCTCGGAACGGCTGCTGCTGTTCCGCGTGATGGCGCGGCCGTCGTCGCTCGGTGTACCCAGCGTCAAGTAGCGCAGGCGGGTAAGCAGGGCTCGTGACGCAGAGCCGGCCTCCCCGGCATCTTCTGTCCACCGCTCTTCCGTGACTCCCCTACCTCCCCCGGCTTCCTCGGCGGCTCGCAGAGGGCGGCCCCCCGGCGTTGCGCCTACCATACCCGCCAACCGCCCCCTCGCCGCCGTTGGATTTGCTCTCGGCGCGGCCGTTGCCGCTTGGCCGGAGGTCTTTTCGCTATGCATCGAAAGCCTGACGGCAAAGATGCACCGAGACCGATGGAAAGGAGCCTCCGCGACGGGTACTCTCTACTCGGCGTCCTATCGCCTCGTTGAAAGGGGGGTATTCATAGCTGTCGTCCTCGCGTTGGCCACTTGCCTCTGCTGGGGCACGTCCACCTACTTCGGCGGCGTGATGAGTCGCAGGATGGGAGCCTTCAGCGTGCTGATCTTCGCTCAGCCGCCGGCCGTAGTGCTCTTCGCCCCGGCTGTCGTGCTGGCTCGCGGCGTACCTCCCGGCGGGCTTACTCTCTTGTATTCGATCGGCGCAGGCATAGCGACAATCATGGCTACGGCCAGCTTCTATCGCGCGATGACCGTCGGCAGGATCAGCTTGGTGGCGCCGATCGCCGCCTGCGGCGCCGTGCTGCCCATCACCGTCAGCCTCATCCTCGGCGAGCGACCGGGGAGCCTCCAGCTATGGGGCATGCCGCTCGCCCTCATCGGCGTGGCCCTCGTATCGATCGAACGTGAGACGAGCGAGCGCAAGGTCTACCTGGTCGCCGGTGTGGGCTTTGCCGCGATAACGGCATTGGCCACGGGCCTCTTCACGCTCCTATTCAAAGAGGCGAGCAAAGCGGATCCCTACTGGGCCGCGCTTTGGTTGCGAACGACCATGATGTGCCTCATGTCGGCCGCGGCCGCCGTCCACCTCGGGCGCCGCAAGCCGCTCGTGCTCCCCGGCAAGAACTGGCGGTGGATCATCGCTGTGGCCCTCGTGGGCATCCTCGGCATCGCGGGCGATCTTCTGTTTGGCGCCGCTACCAGGAGGGGTCTGCTCAGCGTCGTGTCCGTGATCGCCACCATGTATCCGCTGGTCACCATCAGCCTCGCCATGATCGTGCTCAAGGAGCGCGTCGTCAGATACCAAGTGGTAGGAGTCGTGAGCGCGCTCGTCGGCATCGCGCTCTTGTCGACGACGACATAGCCGAAGCGGCCACGGACGCCAGCTTGCTCGTGCCGGGAGGTTACGTCTCGGCCGGATCTCCGGCAACAGCCAGCGCGCCGCCTATGCTTGCCAGCGCTCCTCCCAACCCCGTGTGCTTCTTTGACCCGAGAAGGTCAGGTGCCAGCTACTGCCGTCGGTGACTACCTCCAGATCGGGGGCATACTTGCGAAAGATGTGCAGCATGTGGGTATTCTCGCGGAGTAGCTCGGCGACAAATCTCCTGACCCCTTTCTCTTGCGCTATCTTCGCCAGGAGATTGAGCAGTTCCGTAGCAATGCCATGACCCTGCTCAGCGTCCTCGACCACAAAATCAAGTTCGGCGGCATCGCTGCCCACAACACGACAACATCGTCCCACCCCAACAATGTCGCTCCGTCCCTGGCGTACGATCTCCGCCACCAAAGCGAAGTCCCTCTCGTAATCCATCCCGCAGAAGCCCTCTACCTCCTCCTCAGTAAGCCCCGGCTTCTGATAGTGAAAGCGCAAGAATCGACTCTCGAAGCTCAGGCGGTCGAATAGAGCGCGGATAGCGTCCCCGTCTGCATGCTCGATAGGACGCAGGAGCATCCGCCTCCCATCCCGCAGAACCACACTCTTCCGATCGCACTCCTCTGAGCGATCCTGCTTCGATAGTACCTCGCCGCCGTGCACGCTTCCTCCGGCCTTTCTTCAAGCGCCACCTGCTAGTGAAGTCGGATCGTCGTGCCATCGGCCACTAGGGACCTCCGGCACCAGATATGGGATGCCTATGAGTACAACTCACTCATTCCGCGCCCTTGTACCCCACGAGCCTCTTGAGATCCTCCACACATTCGGGGTTCTCTATTGTCGTCGTGTCGCCTATGGGACTGTCGCTCACAAGACTCCTCAGAATGCGTCGCATGATCTTTCCGCTCCGCGTCCTTGGGACTGCCGGAGTAAAGATGATCCTCTCAGGGCGACAAGTCGGGCCGAGTACCTTGACGACCTGTTGCATGAGCTCCTTGGCGAGTTCGTCTGACGGCTGTCTGTCTTTGAGCCTCACGAAGGCCCACGGCGTCTCCCCTTTGATGGGATGAGGAGCCGGCACTACCGCGCACTCCGCCACATCCTCGTGCGTCGCTATGGCGTTCTCGACCTCAGCAGTAGACAGCCTGTGACCAGCCACCTTCATCACGTCGTCCAAACGCCCCGTGAGACGGAAGTTGTCCTTCGAAAAGAACCTGGCCCCATCATTCGAGAAGTACACCTTATTGTCGTATTGTGACCAGTAGTTCTCCTCATACAGTGCGGGGTTCCGGTAGATGCCTCTGAGCATGCCGGGACCGAACGGGCTCTTCTGGATCAAGAAGCCGGCCTCGTCGCCCACCTCCAAAGAGCACCCCTTCTCATCCCAGATGTCATGCCTGGTACCGGGGAAGCTTCTGCCTGCGACCGTCGGAATGAAAGGCCCGATCCCCGGCAGCGCGTTGATCAGAGTTCCACCGGTCTCGGTCTGCCACCAAGTATCGATCACAGGGCAACGGCCGCCGCCAACCTTCGAGAAATACCACATCCACGCATCGCGGTTTATTGGCTCCCCCACCGTAGCCAGAAGACGCAGCGCGCTTAAGTCGAACTTCTCAGGCCACTCATCGCCCCAGCCCATGAACATTCTTATAAGCGTCGGCGCAGTGTAGAACACCGTCACACCGTGCTTTTCCATTATCTCCCAGACCCGCCCCCGATCGGGGTAGTCGGGTGCGCCTTCATAGAATATCTGTGTAGCGCCTACCGACAGGGGGCCATACACATTGTATGTGTGGCCGGTTACCCAACCGATGTCAGAAGTACACCAAAAAACATCTTCATCATGCAGATCAAAATCCCACTTGGTAGTCCAGTAAGCTTGCGTCATATAGCCGCCAGTACTGTGGATGACCCCCTTCGGCTTGCCCGTGGTGCCACTCGTGTAGAGTATGTAAAGGGGATCTTCGCTATCCATTACCTCTGGTTCACAGTAACCGTCGGCAGTAGCCATCAGCTCATGCCACCAGCGATCCCTGCCTTCCACCCAGTTCACGTCTTGACCCGTCCGCCTAAACACAACGACATGCTTGACGCTCGTTCCTTCTACTGCCGTGTCGGCGTTCTGCTTCAGCTGTACCGGGTGTCCGCGGCGGAAATAGCCGTCGCAGGTGACCAGAACCTTGGAGCCAGCGTCCTGGATTCTGTCCTTCAGGGAGTCGGCGCTGAACGCGGAGAAGACAACGCTATGCGGCGCTCCGATCCGGGCACAGGCGAGCATCGCGATCTGCGCCTCGGGGATCATCGGTAGGTAAATGCTGACACGATCGCCTTTTCCCACTCCAAGGCTCTTGAGGACATTCGAGAACTTGTTAGTTTCACGGTAGAGGTCATGGTAGGTCAGCGTCTTCGCCGGTTCGTCGGCTGGCTCTCTCACTCCGATGATCGCTGCCTTGTTCCGCCGCCATGTGCCGATGTGCCTATCGAGACAGTTGTAGCTGGCGTTGAGTTTTCCGCCAACGAACCATTTGAAATACGGAAGTCGTTCCTCATACGTGACGGCCCAGTCCTGGAACCAGTCCAAGCCTTCGCGAGCGCGCTCTGCCCAGAATGCCACTGGGTCTTCATTAGCCTGGTCGTACATTGAGTCATCGCTCACCCAGGCACGTTGTTTCATTTGTTCATTCGGCCAGAAGAGCTCTTTCTGCTCAACATCTTCAACGACCCATTGGGGTGCCCTTCTCATATCGCCCTCCAGACGTAGCTATGGTTTCGCTGGACTAAGGGGTGAGTCGAAAAGATGCGCCAGACAGGGTGCGGCGATACCCAAAATGTTTGGTTCAGCAATCGAGCCTTGGATGAGTGATCATCATTCATTCAAGCCCTCGACACCACTCGACTTTTGCCACGCCTGTCTTCATTACAACGACTACATTTGTCGCCGATGCTGTCTGACGGAAAAATCGCAGGCAGATGTAACTAGTCGTGTAATTGCTTAAGCTAGTGGTATTCGATCAGGCAGTCAAGGCATATCCGTTTTGCAGACTACAATGGGACTGGCGTGGGGATCACGCCTCGATAAATAGTGGAATTTTTTCTGTGTTTTGAATGACGCCTGCCCGCCGCCGACAACGTCGCCACGACGCCGGTCGGTGTCGAGCATGACCGAGAACGCCAGGCACTCGATGAGATGAGCCCATTTGCCGGCGATCGGATCTTGCCGTGTCTCATCGCCACGGCGGGTACGAGAGAAGTTGCGGCAGAGCGGATCTTGAACTCAGATCCAGACGGTCGTCACGCCATCTACCTCAGCCCAACGGAGCTTAACATGAGTCTCCCCTCTGAGTCCGTGGCCACCACTCCCCACGCCCCAGCGCTCCGTTGGCCAGTCATGTTCCTTTCTTTGATCATCTTCCGAGGAAGTCACCGCGGTGCTACACGATCGGGTCGACGGCTTGGGCACCTCTGCCGGCTGCTACCGGGCATGGCGACCAAGCTAGCGGCGCTAGTCACCGTTTCAATCCCCGGCCAGCCATGTGGCTGGCCGCTACCATCGTTGGCGGCAACTTGGTCGGCGGAGAAACAGTTTCAATCCCCAGCCGGCCATATGGCCGGCTGCTACTTCGGGTTGAGCTGGTCTTGCGGTCTCCAATCTTTGTTTCAATCCCCAGCCGGCCATATGGCCGGCTGCTACGTGGAGCATAGCCGGGCGCGTAGCCCTTGATCCGGTTTCAATCCCCAGCCGGCCATATGGCCGGCTGCTACGATGTACCGCTCCTTGCTGGCGAGCTTAGCGAGGGTTTCAATCCCCAGCCGGCCATATGGCCGGCTGCTACGGGATCGCGCCCGGCATTGGCGAACGTCTTGAGAGCGTTTCAATCCCCAGCCGGCCATATGGCCGGCTGCTACACGGGGATCGTCGGTCGCCTGTACGACGGCAGCACAGAGTTTCAATCCCCAGCCGGCCATATGGCCGGCTGCTACTTGCCTAAGGGCGACACAACGACGCTGACCAAGTTTCAATCCCCAGCCGGCCATATGGCCGGCTGCTACGCGTCCTGTCGTTCGCTACCTCGCGCATGGCCAAGTTTCAATCCCCAGCCGGCCATATGGCCGGCTGCTACGGCGCCGCAGTCAAGCAAGGTGACGGGTGGGAGGCGTTTCAATCCCCAGCCGGCCATATGGCCGGCTGCTACGTGCCCTGCACGAAGGGCGACTTCTACACGACCAAGGTTTCAATCCCCAGCCGGCCATATGGCCGGCTGCTACACCCTGGATGCCATCTCCTGCCAAGACAACGGCGAGTTTCAATCCCCAGCCGGCCATATGGCCGGCTGCTACCGGCGTCCCGGCAGGAGTAGGCAGCGACGCCAATGTTTCAATCCCCAGCCGGCCATATGGCCGGCTGCTACCGGATTTCCTCGAGAGGACGGCCAATGAGCCAAAAGTTTCAATCCCCAGCCGGCCATATGGCCGGCTGCTACCGGCGTCCCGGCAGGAGTAGGCAGCGACGCCAATGTTTCAATCCCCAGCCGGCCATATGGCCGGCTGCTACTTGCCGGTGTGCGCGGCGTGAACATCTCCATCGAGTTTCAATCCCCAGCCGGCCATATGGCCGGCTGCTACTGCAGGTGCGGCAGCGGACCACGACCCCTGGCGCAGTTTCAATCCCCAGCCGGCCATATGGCCGGCTGCTACCGGATTTCCTCGAGAGGACGGCCAATGAGCCAAAAGTTTCAATCCCCAGCCGGCCATATGGCCGGCTGCTACCGGGGTAAATCCATCGTGGACGAAAGTAGTGGCGCGTTTCAATCCCCAGCCGGCCATATGGCCGGCTGCTACCGTATGCGCCGTTGACGTGGTGGAGCCGCTTGGCAAAGTTTCAATCCCCAGCCGGCCATATGGCCGGCTGCTACCGCTGGGGATGGTCGGGTAGGTCGTGCGGTCGATGTTTCAATCCCCAGCCGGCCATATGGCCGGCTGCTACTACCGTGCTCTCGGAGATCCCCGTACGCCGCGAGTTTCAATCCCCAGCCGGCCATATGGCCGGCTGCTACCACAGTTACGTGCCGTCGCGTCGTTGAGGATGCGGTTTCAATCCCCAGCCGGCCATATGGCCGGCTGCTACTGGACACGACTGACACTAACACGCTGGGTCACCTGTTTCAATCCCCAGCCGGCCATATGGCCGGCTGCTACTGAAGGACGCCCGTATCCGCGAGCTGGAGGGGGAGTTTCAATCCCCAGCCGGCCATATGGCCGGCTGCTACGCCCAGCCACCGGCGCCGTAGCCACCCTGAGAGGCGTTTCAATCCCCAGCCGGCCATATGGCCGGCTGCTACTGCATGGTGGTCCGTTTGCGCACTGGACCGTCGCGGTTTCAATCCCCAGCCGGCCATATGGCCGGCTGCTACCAACCACGAGAGGACATTCAACGATAACTACTATACGTTTCAATCCCCAGCCGGCCATATGGCCGGCTGCTACTCGCGCACCGCGTATCAACGTGCAGTCGGGAGACGGTTTCAATCCCCAGCCGGCCATATGGCCGGCTGCTACTGGGCAGCGCTGCGGTCTGGGTCGCGGTCGGCGAGTTTCAATCCCCAGCCGGCCATATGGCCGGCTGCTACGACGACGCTGGTGTACGCCTCCAGGTCATCGACATGTTTCAATCCCCAGCCGGCCATATGGCCGGCTGCTACTCAATATTGATCGGCCACGTGCTCCCGCACGGGCGGTTTCAATCCCCAGCCGGCCATATGGCCGGCTGCTACTGGGCACCGGCTCGGGCTTTACAGCCATCCCCTGGTTTCAATCCCCAGCCGGCCATATGGCCGGCTGCTACTAGATGCGAGCGAGGACGATGGAGCCGGACCAATAGTTTCAATCCCCAGCCGGCCATATGGCCGGCTGCTACCATGACCAGGCAAGAGGCGACCGCCATCGTCGCCGTTTCAATCCCCAGCCGGCCATATGGCCGGCTGCTACTGCCGCGCAGCTAGGGCGTCGCGGAGCGCGTCGAGGTTTCAATCCCCAGCCGGCCATATGGCCGGCTGCTACGTCTGTGCCCGTGCCCGCCCACGGCGTGCCGGTGTTTCAATCCCCAGCCGGCCATATGGCCGGCTGCTACTACCTCTTCGGGGTCATAGCCGAAGCTGCAATTAGCGTTTCAATCCCCAGCCGGCCATATGGCCGGCTGCTACTGTCGTCCTACAACTCTCAGACTGGCAGCTCGGAGTTTCAATCCCCAGCCGGCCATATGGCCGGCTGCTACCGCTGCTGACGCGTATATCAGCACCGAGATACTCGTTTCAATCCCCAGCCGGCCATATGGCCGGCTGCTACTTGGCGACGTTAGGGGCCATGTCTCGGCCACCCTTGTTTCAATCCCCAGCCGGCCATATGGCCGGCTGCTACCCCGCGCGAGCGGGGATTAACACCAATAAGTACTGCCTCCGTCACCCCTTTTCAGCTTGCGTGAAATCCCTCTCACGCTCGGCGCCACGCGCGAACCGCGTGCGTGCCCTCGCACCGCTCACGGTTCGCGCTCAGATGATCAGCGGACTGCGGAAGTCGGTCTGTACATTCACACCGAAATGATCGACCCTCGTCGCCTCGGCCATGCGGTAAATCCGCAGGTCGTCCTGTGCATCGTCGATGATTTTTCGAAGGTCATGGCGCAGCTTCTCGTAATGTCCATCCTGAAGATCGCACTCGAACACCGATTTCTGGACCCGCTGCCCAAAACCCTCACATGCTTTAGCCACGCGGCGGAGGCGTCGCCGCCCGCTTGCGCTTTCGGTATTCACGTCGTAGACGACCAAGATGCGCATCGTCACTACCTCAGCCGGAACGGAACGTATGACTCCAGATCGCCGCGAAGCAGACGCGCCAGCAGACGCGCCTGTATGTGCGGTACGAGCCCGAGCGGTAACTTGCGGTTGAGCACGGGGTGCGAGACCTGGTCGGCCTTCCTCTCCTGATAGGCGATCACAACCGCCTTGCGGCCTTCCTCGGTGAGGCTCACCGACCCGTCCGAACGCGACTCGAAGGAGTCAGCAGTGACCTGGCTGCGGTTCACGAGAGTCACGGCAAGGCGATCGCCCAAGATCGGCCGCATCTCCTCCATGAGATCCAGCGTGAGCGCAGGCTTGCCAGGCCTCAGAGCGTGAAAGAAGCCGGCCTGCGGGTCGAGCCCGACTGACTCGAGGGCGCCTGTGCAGTCCGAGGTGAGCAGCGCATAGAGAAAGGAGAGAAGCGCGTTGGTGCGATCGAGAGGAGGCCGCCGCGTGCGCCGCGTCACGCGAAACTCGTCTCTGCTTTGCGTGAACATGCGGTCGAAGACCGCGAAGACCTCGCGAGCTCCCTCGCCCTCGATGCCACGAATCTCGTCGCGGTCACGAGCAGCCTGCAACCGCACAACGAGCTGGCCGAGGAGGTCGCTGGTAGCGGTGAAGCGTTCGCGCGCTTGCTTCGTCAGTGAGTCGCGAGCGCTGCGCTGCAGCATCGCTCTCGAGTTCTGCAGTTTGCCGGCCACGATGGCCCGGGAGAGCTGCTCGCATCTTGCCTCATCGTCAACCACGCGATACTGGGCTTGACGAAGCAGCACGTTCCCCGTGGTCGGCCCAACGACCCTACCGACAAAGCGGCCCGAGCGACTCAGATAGACAACTGAACGGCCCTCCTTACAGAAGCGCTGCACGACCGCGGGGCTCACGAGCACGTTCCCGAACGTCGTTAGCCCGCCAAGGTGAAGGATGGGGACCTGCATGGCCTTCTCCCCCTCCACCTCAACAACAAGCGCGTCGTGGTCGAGATGTACGTAGGCTTGCTCGCGCATCACGTACAAGGTGTTCAGGTACTCTCCGATCATGGCCTTCAGTCCACCGTGTAGAGTTCGGCGGCAAGGCGCCCGAGCGCTTGAGTGTGCTTGACGACAAACGGCAGGCAGGCGTCGGAAAGGGAACAAGCGCGGCATCGCCCATCGGCCAGCGGAGACGGCAGCGCCCCGTTCCAGTCGTAGGAGCGAATGGCGGCGGCGGCGCTCACAACCGTGGCTTTAAGGGCGTCGCCGAACTCGACCTCGCGACGACGCCTGTTGGCGTAGTAAAAGACCGCACCCCGTGACACCGGAACCCCGGTCATTTCCTCGAGACACATCGCCTGCGCGCAAACCTGGAGGTCCGCGTGTACTGCGCCAACATCAGAACCGGACTTGTATTCGATCGGGAAGGGGACGCCCTCGCGAAACTCGACCAGATCCGCCTTGCCCGTCAGGCCGAGCCGCCGCGAGCAGATAGGCAAGCCACGCTCGACGATCTCGGCGCCGCCCGTCGATGCCCCCTCGTCATGCACACGTTCATGCATGAATCGGCCGCGCATAGTGAAGGCGTTCTCATCGTAGGTAGCCTCGACATGGATGAGTGCGTACTGGCGCGGACAGTAGCTCCAATGCTCGAGCGCGGAGATGGCGATCCATTCGGATTCATCGATATCTGACGAAGGCAGTGGCGAGCACTCGCCACTCTCCGCTGACCCGACCAGCTCAGCACCTCCTGGTAAGGCTCACTCGCGGGTAGGCCGCTAGCGGACCATCCACGGGAGCATCGACGGCGAAGTCCTGAAAGCATCTCGCAGATGCACCGGGATCTCTCTGCTCGACACGGATAAGGTCGAAGAGAGCATGAGCGGAGGCATCGCCGAGTTCGGATGAATGCTCGAACACATACAGGCCGCGAGTAGCCATCTCGCCCCGGGCAGCGGAGCGGTCGTGATCGAACATGTTGGTGAGCGCCTCCCAGAACAGCTCAAGGTCCTCTTCATCAAAGCCGGTCTTCTTCGCCAGATGAGCGGAGACGAACCCGTGCGCGCGGTAGAGGCCGTAGGGAACCGTGAACTTGCGGCCCATGGTGCGATTGTCACCCTGCTGCTTTTCTGCCTCCGCCTCCGTCGCGACAGCCATGCGGGTTATCGAGTGCTCCAGCGCGACGACCGGGGCCACCGAGCGGGCAAAGGTCAACTGCACGGGTCCGCGGACCTGGCCGCAGTTCACCCCCGTAGACATCACGGCGCCGAAGGTTCGAACGTCGTAGAAGTTCCGGCACATCCAGGCTTGCGCCTCGTCGACACCGTCACCGCCCTTCCGCTTCCTGCCGTCCCCTTCGAGGAGGTCGGCTCGGTCGATACCTCGGTAGGCTCGCTCGTGCTGACGGTTGAGGATTGCCTTCTCCTTCACGTAGATCTCATAGGGCGGCTCCTCGCCCCGGAGCATGCCGATGTAGTTGCGCACCTTGCGCTTGAGGCTCACGTCAGTGACCAGCCCGTGCCCCGTCTCGGCATCGAGGCGCGGGAGGTTGCCGGCGTCGGGGTCGCCGTTGGGATTGCCGTCCTTCACGTCGAACAGAACTACAAAGTCGTAGCGATGTGTGAGAGTCATCTCTGCTTCCTTACTCGGTGGGTTCGCTGAGAGCAGCGTCGGGACTGGAGAAGAAGGCCTGACGCTGGTGGTAGTAGCCGATCGCGAAACGTGCCTGCTCAGCCAGTGTCAGGCGAGCTGGTACGTCCCCGATGCCGTCGACGATGCTGCCGAGCAGCTTCTCGAGGTTAATCGCCTCGCCACGATTCTGAAGCTTGGCGAGATGATGGTTCTTGAGCTTCATGAGCAGCGGCAGCACGGTCACGGGCGTGGCCGAAAACGCCCCGTAGTAGCGCTCACGGATGCTTGCGTTGAGGCTGCCCTGGGCGCGCTCCTGCGCACGTTCGAGAGCAGCGAACAGGCGCCCGAGGCGATAGCCGGGATCGACGTTCTCTTCGTTTAGGGACACGGTGATCTCCTCGTCGCGAAGGTTACGGATGAGGCAGGCCTTGAGCAGTGCGGCGCGCTGCCACGTCACGTCGCGCTCAGCGCGGAGGCGACGCAGCGCGCCCTGCAAGAGTGCCTCGGGGTAGTGGCCACCGGTCAGGATCGCGCGCATCACCTCGCCAGCGAGGTTCGGCACGATGTTGTCCGCTTTGCCCTGTGCCGCGGTGGCGATGAGCAGCCAGAACAGCGTCAGCGGAGCCCCTGTGTCCCACGCCGGTCGCACGATCTCGACCTCGCGGAAGTAGCGGTAGAACGCTTGTCCGAGTTCGGCGATGGTAGCCGCATGCCAGAAGCGAACCGAGATGCGACCGGCGTTGGGCGCCAGGCCGAGCACGTGAAAGCACTGCCCGTCGTCGCCGGTGAACGGCCGTCCGTCGAAAACGCAGCGATAGAGGCTGGCTACCGCCTGCGCCCCCCTGTCGGGGTCGTCACGCTGAGGCCCAAGGAAGTCGAGGAAAGCCTCCTCGAACTCGGCACCGCTAGGCTTCTCCGCCCAGAACACCGTGGAAGCGTCGCCCACCTGAACCCGCTGCCGGGATCCTTTGGCCAACAAGTGATTGAGCGCGGTCGTGTAGGCGAACGCCGCCTTCCGACCGACCTGAGCGTTGAATCCCTGGGTCTTGCCATACGAGTTGAAGGCATCGAGGTTGAAGGAGACGATGTTCGCCCCCGACGTCTGCGCGCCCCAGACGCCTTTGATGGCTGGATGCAAACGTTCGATAACGTCATCGCAGCCGCTCACCAGACATGGTCCGTGCTCCGCGTCGGCCTCCTCGGATCTCGATGCCATCGCGGCGATGACCTCCGGCCTCTGACAGATCAGCTCCGCATCTCCGGCAAGCTGGAACGTCAAGTTCGGATTCGTCTTCAGGATCTCCGGCCAGCAGGGATGATTCACAAGGTCAGCGAGCGCTTGGTCGCGATGACTGTCGAGAAAGGCGAGCACCGCCTGCAGCCCCGCGTCGCCGGCAGATCTTGCAAACGTCTGGTCGATCCTGGCGCGGAATGCAGCCACCTCCTCGCGCACGCGCGCCGGCTTGCCCTTCGTGTCAACACCCAACACGTACTCGGCGCTATCCCAGAGGAGGTTCGCGGCGACACCCGATGTCTTCTTGACACTCTGCGGCACCAACTCTGCCTTCGCAGCCCTGTTCCTGCCCTCCCCCTCGCGCCGGTCGGCGAGCTGCACGAGCCGTCCGTACTCGTCGAGCACAAGAACGAACGGGATAGCCTTCAGCTCGAAACCTTCCGGCGCCAGTGCTCCCTCGCAGGCATCGATCTTGCGCCGGTAGTAGTCGTTGAGCGCTTGGAGGATCACTGCCGTACCTCCGGGCTCTCTGCGTTCGGGACAGCGAGAACGCCGTTTTCCAGGAGTGCACGGAAGAAGCGGGGGGCGGGATCGGCGGCATTGGCGAAGTCGAGATCGTAGAGCATCCAGCCCAGGTCGCGAGTCTCGGGGATCGTCGGCGCCACCCCTTCCGAAGGCGCCAGCCGAAAGTCGCACGCGAACTCACGGCAGCCCAGATAGGGCTGGTTCACGCATTGACCCCTGCCCACACGACGCTCGAACATCTCCCAGAACTTGGGGGCCGGGTTGTTCGCTCCCGCGTCCGGCAATACTTCAAGATCGGCGTGCAGGCGGTAGGAAACGTCGCGCAGGAACAGGCCCGCTCGCTGCTGACGCTCGTCTTCCACGTAGAGGGCGAGGTTGCCTGATCCTCGTTTCATGGCGCTCTTGGCGCTGGCCACCGAGACCACCGCTCCAACCTCGTTGCGACGCACCGATATCCAGCGGATGGGCGCCAGCACCTCGATCCTGCGCACGTGCCAGCGAATCGCCGGCTTCCAGAGTATGGCCTCGAATATCGCACGTGCCGCGGACGGCGTGATGACGTCGTAGCTCACCCGCTCGACCTTCATCTCGGGGCGGGTGAAGCAGGCGAACGGGCCGTTGACCTCGAGGCAGTACGTCTTCAAGTTCCCTCCTTTCAGATGACCAGGCTTGCCGGGTCGCACGCCGGCGGATCGGACAGCAACCCGAGCTGCGGGTGATACAGATCTTCGTTTGCCTGGATGGCGAAGCCTTCGCACATTACGATGTCTCCACTGCTCATGAGCCTCCTTAGTTGATAGTCATAGAGCGTGACCGAGTAGCGCTGCAGACGGCGCATGAGACCACGATGCGGACCCTCGGCCCGAAGGCGAGCGATCAGCCGGTCCCCCTCGCCCCAACGCACGAGCACCGACTGCTGTTGGCCGTCTTCAATGAGCTGGAAGCGTTGCGCCGCGGTACGAAACTGAATCGCCCCACGGGCAGCGTCGACCGTGAGCAGTCGCAGCACCTCGCCCTTGTCGTAGGTGTTGACGCCGCCGTAGAGCAGATCGAAGTAGCGAGAGAAATTGGCAAGCGCGAGGGGATCGCCACCGTGACTGGCCAGCACCACCTCGGCTGCCTGCTCCGCCTTTAGTAGTAGTCCGCTCGGCGAACGCTGCGGGGGGTTGAATACGACAACGTTGCCGCCGCTGTCAGGCATGCGACCCTCGCGATTACAACGGCCGGCCGCCTGGGCGATCGAGTCGAGGCCGGCCATGGCGCGGTAGACGACCGGGAAGTCGAGATCAACGCCGGCCTCCACCAGCTGGGTGCTCACCACGCGAACGGGCTGGCCCAGTTCGAGCAGCTCACGTATGCGGGCGATGGTCTTCGCTCGATGAGCGCCACACATGCGAGCCGAGAGGTGAATCGCCCCGGCGGGCAGCTTGCACCAGAGCGCCGCAGCGTCGTCACGACGGTTGACGATGCACAGCACCTGCAGGTACTGCTCGAGCTCGCCAGCGATGCTCTCCCAGTCACGGGATTCGCCCATCGATTCAGGCAGTCTGACCGTCACCCGCCGTAGTCGCTCATAGAGGCCGCTGGGGTCAGGAGCAAGCTCCGTGGCCTTGCCCAGCCCTTCGAGCAAGATCCGGCCGAAAGAGTCAGTTCTCGTCTTGCCCAGCTCGGGCTGGGTGGCTGTCGAGAGCACCACGGTAACGCGATAGCGGGTGAGGAGCTGACGAAGTGCGTCGAGCACCGGCCCAAGATGCTCTGGCGGCAGAAGCTGGGCCTCGTCGAAGATGACGACGCTCTCGGCGATATTGTGCAGCTTGCGACAGCGCGACGTTTTGGCAGCGTACAGCGACTCAAGGAACTGTACATTCGTGGTGACGACGATAGGTGCGTCCCAGTTCTCGGCCGCGAGGCGGCTCGCGAGTGTCTCCTTCTCGGGATCGAGGTTGGAGTGATGCTCGATAACCGGATTCGGCTCGAGGTCGACGAACACCCGGCGCAAGACGTCGGCGGTTTGCTCGATGATGCTCGTGTAGGGAATCACGTAGATGACCCGCTTTAGAGAGTGGCGCGCCGCGTGGTCGAGAGCAAAGCCCATGGATGCAAGTGTCTTGCCGCCGCCGGTCGGTACCGTCAGGGTGAAGAGACCCGGAGAGCAGGCCGCTTGGGCCCGACAGTGCTGCAGGATCTCATTGCGAAGAACGTTGACCTTTGTCTCGGCGACGGCGAACCTCTCGGTCATGTACCGCTCGTAGGCGTGCCGAAGAGCAGGTATATCGGGGTAGCCACCACGCAAAGCGCTACGGCCCTCGTCCATGAAGCGCTCCGTATCGAGATAGTCGGCGTCGACGAGGGCGGAGAAGAGCATGCGTAACCAGAGATGAAGTTCGCTGGGCTGTGAGACCGGCGGACGCAAGAGGTCGACGCCTACCTCGAGGATTTCAGAGGGCGCTCCGCCGCTCTTCGCCTCCTCCAACGTCTCGCCTTCGCTGCCGAGCTCCAACGAGAGCGCTGATCCGGGAGTCTCGTCTGGATGCCAGTCCGGCAGGCCCGCATGATGCCCAGCAATGAGGTAGGCGAGCAGTCGTCCATAGGCACCCTGAGCCCGGACGGCATAGATCGCACCGGCTATTGCGTGCTTAACGCGCCCGACAGGTACGTTAGCCTGATCGAGCCCCACAGCTGCACGAAGATACGACTGAAAGCCTGGCCGGTACTTGCCGAGATCGTGCCAGAGACCAGCGATTGCGCCCCACTCTTGGGCTGCGAATGGTAAGCAGAACTCCGCCGCGAGTCGCGATACCCCGCTGAGGTGCTCCTCAAGCTCGTGAAACACCCACTGGCCGCTGTCGGGGCACAGCCTTGCGTGGGCAAGCGGCGCATCGCCGCCCTCCGCGGGCAGAGAGCGATCCGAACACGCCAAACGATCTTCTTTTCTCGAGCGCAACCGTTCCCCCACTCGGCGCGAGTACTAAAGAAGACACTAGCAAGACCATCGGACGTAATAGCACAAATCATTATTATCCACCGGCCGGCATCGTCGGTTCCCTCGGCGCAAGGACGCGACGCCAGCCGCGGCGGCGAACCTGTCGGCATCAGCCGAAAGGCGTCTGCCACAGGGAGACGAGGAGCATGAGAGCGGAGGAGTGCAAAGACATCGTCGATGCCTACCACGCGACCGGGAGCTACCGCGGCAGCCAGCGTTCTTCGAGCGCCCACATAGACACCACTAAGGTCCAGCGGCGCGTATACATGAAGAAGCTCCGGGCATTCGAGCAGGATCACCCATCGCGCAGTGATCCCGCCGCGGCGAGGATGACCCGGAGCTGGTGCAGCTGCTCATCGCTCAGCCGCTCGAGTGCTTCGCGCGTCTTGGCGAGGATGATCGCGGCCAGCTCGTCGATCAGCGCGAATCCCTGGTCTGTGACGGCGAGCAGGCGCACCCGGCGATCGTTAGGGTCTTCGCGGCGTTCGATCAACCCCCGCTCGACGAGCCGCTGGGTGATGCCGGTGGCGACGTTCGGTCTGATGCCCAGCGCCGCGGCTACTCTGCTGACGGGCGTCTGGCCGTTGGCGAAGATGAATGCGAACGCGCGCATCTGCTGAAGCGTGATGTCGTAGTCGAGCAGGGACGAGGTCTCTTCTGGCAGGCCAGAGGCGAGCAGACGGATCTCGATGGAGCTGATCTCGTCGAGCAACTGATCGCGCTCGGTCATCGTCTTGAGCCTCCTCGGGGTATCTCCGCCGGAACGTTGAACATGTAGTTCACTTTCAACGAATAGTACATCCTTCATGATATAACTACCCGGTAATCCGGGCGGAGCTGGACAGGGTATGGCCCTCTCCCTGTTCGTGACTTCCCGAGTGGATACCTGCCGACCCGTGGCGCGCCGACGTGCTGCGGAGATGGATGATCCAGAGAGTGGGGCGGTGCGGATGAAGGTCACGACAGCCGTGGGGCGTAGCGTAGAGCGACACGCCGTGTTCATCCTCGTCGCCGTGCTTGTCTTCTCTGCCTTTGCCGCGTGGAGCGTGAACGGAATATCCGTGGTCACGACCCAGGATGCCTTCCTGTCGGCGAAGAGCGAGGCTTACCGGGGGTACCGGGCCTACGAGCAGGCCTTCGGCGGGGAGTCCATGCTGATCCTCATCCCCGGCACGCCGCTGGAGCTCGCCACCCCGGAGACTGTCCGCGGGTTGACGGAGCTCGGCTCGCAGCTCAGCACCGATCCGAGGATCAGGTCGGTGGTAAACCCGCTCACACTGCTCGAATCGTCCACCGAGCTGGGCGACATCGACCTGTCCAATCCCGCTTCCGCCATCCGGGCAGCGCTCGAGAACGAGTCCCTGCGGACTCAACTCCAGCGGTTTTTCCGCAACAACCACGTGCTCGTCTCGATCCGGCTGGCCGGCGGTCTCTCGGTGGATGAGCAATCCGACGTGGCACGCTTCATTCAGGACGTTGTCGGCGAGAGTCCCTTCGCCTCCGGCGCGATCGTCGCCGGAACTCCCCGACTCAACGCGGACATCACGTCGGCCATCTACGCCGGCCTCACTCGTACCGGGGCGATAGCGGTCGTACTCATGATCGTGATTCTGTTCATCGCCTTCCCCGCCCGCTGGCGCCTGCTGTCGCTGCCCGTCGTACTCATCGGTGTACTGTGGACCTTTGGCGTCGCGGCGGCCGTGGGCGTCCCGTTGACCCTGGTGACCGTGGCCGGCCTGCCGGTACTGATCGGCCTGGGGGTCGACTTCGCAATCCAGTTCCACAACCGCTACGAGGAGCAAATGCGCCGCGGCCAAGCGCCCGCAGAGGCCCTCATCGACGCCGTCTCCCACATCGCGCCAACGGTGGGTGTAGCGGTGGCGGTCATGATCCTGGGCTTCATGACCCTCCTTCTCTCGGCCATCCCGGCCGTGAACGACTTCGGGATCCTGCTGGCGATCGGAGCCGCCATCCTCTACGCGGCGGCCCTCTTCGTCCTCAACGCCTTCCTCTATCGCTTCGATCGCCGCCCTCGCATGGACCCCGTCGAGGTAACCGGCAGCCGCGCCCGCAGGCTTCTTGACAGGGACTGGCTCCACCTCGGGACGGCTCTGCCCGCACTGGCGCGCTGGTCTCGGCGCCACACCCTTTGGGTGGTCGCGATATCAGTGGTACTGGCCGCCCTGGGATTCGTCGCCGACCAGACCCTCACTGTGCAGGCCGACATCGAGAAGCTGATCCCCACCAGCACGCCCGGCGTGGTGGCTCTCAACCAGGCGCGCAGCGTAGTGGGCGGCGGCATGGAACTGCCGATCCTCGTAAAGGCTTCCGACGTCACCGCGCCCGCCTTCCTGGAATGGATGGCAGAGTTCCAGGCGGAGGCGCAGAAGGCTCACAGCGAGGTTGCCGGGGCCGACAGCCTGGCGACGGCGCTCGGCCTCGAACCGGGCGATCCGGCCCCGTCTACCGAGGCCGTGGCCACGGTTCTCGACCGGCTTCCGTCGGAGGTTCGTGAGAGCCTGATCAGTGAGGACCGGACCAAGGCCTCCATCACCTTCAGCATGAGCGACATGCAGATGGCCACCCTGAACGAGATGATCGACGAGCTCACCATCGAGGCCGACACGCCGGAGGGAGTGACCCTCACAGCCGGAGGCAACGCCACGCTGACGGCGCGGACAGTCGAGGCTTTCGCCGCCAACCGGGGGCTGGTCACAGGGGCCGGGATCGCGGTCGTGCTGGTCGGGCTGCTCGTCATCTACCGGGACTGGCGGCGAGCCCTCATCGCCGTCGTCCCAATCGCGCTCGTGACCGGATGGTCTTCGGCCCTCATGTGGGCCGCCGGCATCGACCTTAGCCCTCTCACAGCCGTGCTCGGCGCTCTCGTGATCGCCATCGGCACGGAGTTCACCGTCCTGCTCTTGAGCCGGTACTGGGAAGAACGGGAGAAGGGCAACTTGCACGACCTCGCGATGGAGGAGGCCGTGGCTAAGGTCGGCCGCGCGATCACGGCCTCCGCACTCACGGTGGCCGCTGGGTTCGGCGCCCTCGTCTCCTCGTCCTTCCCCGCGCTGCGCGACTTCGGAACAGTCATCGTCGTCGACGTGGTCTTCGCCCTCATCGCGACCGTGACTGTCGTCCCCGCCCTGGTGCACTGGCTCGATTGCGGCAAGCCTGCCGATGGCGGACGAGAACAAGCAGGCTGACCGACGAACAGCTTGTCCGAGGGACGTCGTAGGCGGTGCCTGAAGACGACGCGCAGGGTGTCAGCCACACCGACCAGCTTCGCCACGGCCTGTCGCACGTCGAATTTCTCCACATCGGCTGCCGGGACAACAAGTTCTACTCTGCCTTCATCACTGAAATACGCTGCAGTCCACACTCTAGGCCCCTAACGCCCGAACGGCCAGCTCTTGAGACTCTGCAGACCGCATACCGCCGTCAACGCCGACGGCAGACCGACGACGTGCCGGCGGACGAAAGCCAACTACGTCGTGGGTCGCTCCGTCCCAGTGCGCAGCAGCGAGAGGTACGGATCGTAGGCGAAACGTCTGCTTCGTGCGCCCCCAGTTGTCTCTCGAAGCAGGCCGAGGTCGCAGAACCTGCCTACAAGCGCATTGGCACCGTTGAACGTTAGCCCGAGGTACTCGGCAACGCCTGAGACAGAGGTCACCGGGCGGTCGTAGAGACGATCGAGCAGACGCAGGCTGTTTGCTGAGCGGAGCTTTGTCTGCAGCAGCTCGTAGTGCGCTGCGCGCAGAGCGAGGATGTCGCGTACAGTGGCAGCCGACTCGCCCGAGACCTCGATGACGCCGCGCAGGAAGAACTTCATCCACTCCTCCCAGGCGCCCCTGTCTCTCACCGCCTGCAGTCGGTCGTAGTACTCAATCCGATTCCGCTTGAAGAAGTAGCTAAGATAGAGCAACGGCCTTTCGAGAATTCCCTGCTGGCAAAGCAGGAACGTGATGAGCAGACGCCCCATGCGCCCGTTGCCGTCGAGGAAGGGATGGATGGTCTCGAACTGAGAGTGCACTAACCCACACTTGATGAGGGGAGGCAGCGGTCGCCGATCGTGCAGGAAGCCCTCAAGGTCACCCATGGCTCGGTTCATATCGTCCACGGCAGGCGGAACGTACATGGCCTGGGTCAGGCTGGTGCCCATCGGCCCGACCCAGTTCTGAGATCGCCTGAACTCGCCGGGCTCCTTCTCGGCCCCGCGAACACCCTCCAGCAGCCGCTTGTGGATCTGCCGTATCAACCTCAATGACAGTGGCAGTTCCTTGATGAGCTGCAGGCCATGGTTCATCGCAGCTACATAGTTGACCGCCTCGGCCACGTCGCCTGGCAGGTCGGCCGGCGCGGCCCCCGCCTCGAACTCAAGCACATCATCGAGCGAGGCCTGCGTGCCTTCGATCTGCGAGCTGAGTACCGCCTCCTTGTGGACGAACATCGCCACGAAGAGATCGGGATTGGGGAGCGTCACAGCCACACCGTCCAGTCGGCCAAGGCGGTGATCAGCGGCTGACAGCAAGCTGGCAAGCTCTGCATCTTGGCGCAGGGGGGGCGTGGGCGGCAGTGGCTTGGGGACGAACGCGCTGTAGCCGTTTGGCTGGCGCACATACCTTCCCGCGCGATCTGAGCTGACTTGGCTGGGCATGATCGATTCCCCGTTATCTCAGCCGAGTTCGATTCACTGACGCGATGCGGTGGCTAATCTAACACAAACGGCCTTCACTGAGATAGTGAGCTCGCCTATCGCAGCGGGGTGCGATTGGGAGAAGCGGTCTTCCCCACTCATACACGTCTGCCTTCACCCGCTCGTAGCTGGCATCGAGCGCCGGCTCCAGCAGCAGGATGGCACTGATGCGGCGCACCATCTCAGTTACGTAGCGCGCCTCCTCGGGCTTCAGATCGCGCCGAAGCAGCGCCCGCTCGCGGTAGGAGAGCCACTTCTTGACCACCTGGTAGCCGCCTATCGTGTACTTCCAGGCGCGGATCGGCACGCAACGCCAGTAGGCGTGCTCGTTGAGAAAGACGTCGCAGGTGGTCTCGCCCAGACAGGTGAGGAGCTGATCGTAGGAGAGGCCGAGCGCGGCGGCGCCCTCGCGAAGCTGCGCCTGCTCTTCGGCGGTGTAAGGACGCTCCTCGATGCGACCCTTGCCCGGCATGGTGATGCCGCCCTTGCCGCGAATGCCCCAGCGGGCGCTGACCGCCAGATCGCCAGCGGCGGGATCGAGCTGACGACCGTTGGCGGTAGCGACCGGACCGAGGGGACGAAGCTCGAAGCGCAGGGAGCCGGTGGTGACGCCCTCGACCGGCTCCTCCACATCGAGCAGGGCCGCGACGCGCCCTCCCAGCTCCGCTGAGGCCAGCAGCGCGTCGCGGCCGGCCGGGAGGGGAATGCGAGGCCAGTCGAGCCGTATCCCATCGGCGTTCTCGTGCAGGTACGTCGGTGCGTAGCCGGTGGCAAGAACATGAAGCCAGACGGCCTCCGCTTTCGCCTTCTCGCCGTCAGATGCACTGCAGGCGGGCGACGCGCTTGCGGCTGACGCGCCGGCCCTGCTTGCGTAGCGCTCTCGTGATGCGTGGCGCGCCGTAGGTGCCGCGAGAGGCCTTGTGGGCGTCCTTGATGGCCACGAGCAGCTCGTCGTCGCTTTGGCGACGCTCCTCGGGACCGGCGGCGGACCAGGCGTAGTAGGCGGCGCGGGAGACCTTCAGCAGGACGCACGCCCGACGGACGCACCCCTGGCCTTGCTTCTCCGCCTCGATGAACGGATAGACGTTCACCGGGTCTCCCTGGCGAAGAAAGCCGTGGCCCGTTTCAAGATGTCGCGCTCCTCGCGCAGGATGCGATTCTCCTTGCGCAGGCGGGTGAGCTCCTCGCGCTCGGCGCTCGTGAGGCCCTCGCGCTCGCCGGCGTCGATCTCGGCCTGGGCGACCCAGCGGCGCACTGAGGACTCGGTCAGGTCGAGATCGCGGCTGATCTCGCGGATCGACTTGCCGCTCGTCTGGCAGAGGGCCACCACCTCGGCCTTGTGCGCGTCGGTGAACGACCGTCGCTCTCGTCTTCGCTGCTCCATGCTTCGACATCCTTTCTGGGCACTCTCGCACCCTATCTTGGATGTCTGTCAGGAGGGGTCAAGCCCAAGAAGATGCTCGTCGGGAAAGAGCTCACTCCTGCTCTAGTCTAAGAGAAGCTGTCAACGGATCCGGAACAACTTCAACTCCAGACGAACGGCATCGTCTACTTGTCCTCCAAGATCTGCTCTAGTTGAGCGATCCTACCATTCGCCAGCTCTTCGGATATGTAGACTTGACCGCACTTCGGGCATCTTGGAGCTCGGCCGTCCATCGTGCACCCAAGATACGCCACGTGCACATCCGCCTCCTCCAGCGGAACTGCACACTTGACACAGATTACCTCGGCCATATTGAACGTCCCCGGAACTCCGTTGCTGAAGGTACCGCATATCCAACCACGCACGCCTTCGCGGCGAGGGTATGCATCAGAAGCAGTACATGGATTGCAGCATCCACACCGGATTCAGGATGTAATGGTGATACCACTGCGGTAATCATGTTCCACTCGTGCTGGTGCGACGTGAGTACAATGCATGTACAGAGGCTCTCCCGGATTCTGCTCAATCAACGATCGCAACCCTGTGGGAGTAGGCGTTTGTCACAGTAATTCCCCTGCTATCCCTCATATACTCGACCCAGTATGTGATGTTGCCTATGCGAAGATGACCGACGTGGAGTTGTCTCGACGGATAATAGAGTAACTCTCCAGAGGCCTCACAGGACACGACAGTCCTCTCAATGTCCTCCTCAAGCATGAACTTGTTGCTCATTTTGGCCAGGAGACTCTCGGCGATACGCACACGTGGCATACCATGGCGCTTCTTCTCTTGCGGTGTCGCCACGCCCCACTCCCGCTGCAGGAGCCCATTCTTAGCGATGATCCGGTTGCGCCGGCGCTGTCCCAGAGATGGCAAGTGGCGGCGACCGTCGTCGAGGCCGAACACCACGTCGAGAACATGCCGGCAGTCCTTGCCGGCCCCTCGGAGGGTATCCCGGCAGTTGATGCAGTATGTGACGTACGCACGTGGATCGGCTGAGGCCCGGGCCCGCGCAACAGAGCTGAAGAGCCGGGGATTTGCGGCGGCTATGTGCCCTCCCCAGCCACAGCATTGGGAGTCGTCGCGACTGTGAGGCAGCTCCGTCAGTCTAAGGCCTGCGAGTTCGATGAGCTGCCGCACGTCGCTCTGTGTGGCTGCGTCGTACCTGCTTCCGCAGGGATCGAACATGCAGGCGTCATACTCGGTCTCAGCAAGGCCTGTCGGCAATGCCTGGTGGAGCAGGACTGTGTAGAGAGAGACACCAGTGATCCCGGGTAGATGTCTTTCGAGTTGACGCTTGCAGGTTGGGCAGGCAAAGACGAACTGGGGCCTGCCGAAACGCTCCCATTCGGCCGCGATTCTCCGAGCCACGGAATCGCTGAGCCCGGTATCTGCGGCCCATTCCGCCGGAGCACCACAGCATGCGAGCATGATTGCGATGTCCCCGATTTGCTCAAGGAGATGGTGATAGGTCACCTCAACGTATCGCGGATCGCTAGCGGCAAGCTGACACCCTGGGAAGAAGAGGTAGCGAGCCAACTGATGACCCGGTGCCGCTCTTGCCAGATAGGCCTCATCGTTGGCGGACTCCATGTCCCGCAGAAAGAAGTCATGGAATGCTGGAGGTAGCTTTGTGTCCTCACGTTTGAATCCCCTGAAGTCGGCGAAGAACTGCCCCATGTCGATGTGTTCAGGGCAGACCCGCGCGCACAGACCACACAGGTTGCAGGAGGACATGGCACGGGTGGCTTGTTGCCCGGCCATAGCCGCCCTCGTATGCAATGAGGCCATCGCGCTGGAGACAAGATCCTTTGGCATCCTGCCCAGTGAGCCAAACAGCTCGCAGACATCGCTGCATCTCGTGCAGTCACACCTTAGACACCTCTCGGCCTCGGCTACCGCCTGTCCCTTGGTGTAGGCCTCACCCGCCGCTCGCTGAGCTTCCTTGCGTGCCACATGCGAGAGGTCCATCCGCAAGGGGCTCTCGGTCTGCCTGAAGGTCTCCGATATGCCGTCCATCGCGCCAACCTTGATGAACTTCTCAATCGAATGAGCGGCGATGACGCCCTGAGCGACGTCCTCTACCGGCGTGGTACCGAGCAGGTTTCCCACAAGAAACAGACCGGCAAGCTTCGTGCCATAGGATCGCAAATCCAACTCCTTGAGCATACCGAAACTGGCGCCGTCCTTTCCTGTGGCAATCAATGCGACGTCGTATTGCACCTGCTCAAGCGATGAGATCTCTGCCCTAAGCTCGAGCTCGCAGTTGGCTTGCGCAACTTGCGCCTGCAGCTCCGGCAGGAAGTCGTTGGGATCTAGCAGATCCCATAGTCTGCCTCCAATCACATCTCGCCGCTCATACACGGTCACGCTGTAGCTCTTCGCGCCCAGCCTCACCGCGCAAGCTAAACCAGCGAGGCCAGCGCCGAACACCGCTATCCTCTGTTGCTTAGGCGGAAGGTTGAACGGCGCTATGGCCCTGGTCTTTGTGAACTGCACGCACGCCCGTTCGAGAAGACGCAAGCGCACGCTGTCGTCGATCCCCTGCCTGACACAGGCGTTCGCGCAGGGCTCATCACACACCCTCGAGACGATCCCCGGGAATACCGCCTTCGACCCATAGGTCCTGTATGCAGCGGTGAAATCACCACGCTGGATATGACGGATCATCTCTCGCACGTCGAGATTGAGTGGACATGCAACACTGCAGGCCGGCAGCTCACCGTGAACACAGGCATCCGCGAAATGCATGTAATGCTTTCGTTGCTCCCGACTACTCACGGTCGAGGACACTCCTCAGCTGCACGAACTCTGTTAACCACCCGAGACATCGCGCTGGCTCTCCAGGCCGCATCACCTGCGGTCACGCGTGGTACCTCACCTCGCCTGACGTTACTCCCATCTCGGAATCCCACCATGCTGGGTTTTCTGCTAACTCATCAATCGTCTGATAGAAATCGGCCCCCAAGTAGTAGCTCTTCGGTTTCGTCTGCTCGCCACGCGCCTTGGCCTCGATCCCCGCCTTGACCTTCTTGGGATTCGCAGGCAGCTCGTAGATGCGCACGCCCACCGCGTTGTTGATCGCATTGATGACGGCTACGTGGAATCCGCTCTGGGCCGTCTCGGCACAACCTGAGGACCCGTGAGGACCCCTATTCCTGGGAGTCTCATGGAAGATGAGTTCGACCTCATCGGGCATGTCCTCAATCTCGGTGATGCCCGCACCTACCATGGTTGAGTGCCTCTGAACGTCTCTGTAGTCAGTCTTGAGCGCAAAACCGAGCGAATGCGAGAGACCCCCATAGGCCTGGCCCTCCACCGCTTGACGGTTGCCGACAACACCGAGGTCCTCGACCAGCGTGGCACGCTCGACCTTCGTCTTGCCCGTCGCGACCTCTACTGCAACCTCGGCCATGAAGATCGCGTACATGTAGTCGACAGCCGGATCGCCGCGACCATCATTGGCATTCGGGTCTCCTGTTTCAAGGGGCGAGCTGAACGTTCCCGTGTATCGTGTCGGAATTCGTTCCTCAATCATCTCCTCATACGTTCTGTACGTGCCGTCGTCCTTGCGCATAGCAGCCACAAGCCTCTTCGCGGCATCAGCGGTGGCATTGCCTGAGTAGTAGTGAAGCCGGCTACCGCCTGCAATGCCAGTATCGGGACACAGCTTCGTATCGTTCTGCACCGTCTTGATCTTCTCCAGGGGCAGGTCCAACGTCGGGCGTAGAGCTTCATAGGTGTGGAGCAGCGCACCCGACTCGGCATGCTGACCGACATCTTCCCAGGTGTTGTAGTTGACGACTGAGCCGTCGGGGCAGAGCTCGAGATCGACACTGGCGATGTCCGTACAACCACCGACAAGATAACCGGCGAGGCACAGACCGACTCCGCGCTTCGTCTCTGGTGTGCTTGACGTCTTTGCGCGTTGAACAGCAGCCTCATACTTGGGCCGCAGGATGTCCATGAGCCCCTCGTAGAGATACTCATGGTAGGGAACTTGGGTGGGAGTGGTGTCGCCAGGGCGCGCGACATTGCGATAGCGGAACTCGAACGGATCGATACCGAGCTTCTCCGCCATCATGTCGACGAGCGACTCGTACGACATCGATGTCTGACACCAGACGAACGCCCTGTACGGCGTCCCGTACGAGATGTTCGAGTAGGCCTGCTTGGCGAGTCCCATCTGGTTCGGGATGCTGTAGGGAAGTCCTTGGGTGTACAGCTGCTTTGAGATGTACGCCTCACAAAAGTGTGAGTATCCTCCAAGCTCAAGGAGGTAATCCCATTCATAGCCCAGCAGCCTACCGTCCTTGTCGGCAGCTAGGCGGCCGTTGACGTAGGAAGCGGCCCGCTTGCCGGTATACCACTGGTGCTCCGGATAGGAGAGCTCAAGTGAGACGGGCCGCTCGAGATCCAGGCAGGCCACCGCGACCAAGCCGGGCAGGGGCGGTGAAGTCGCGTAGCCGAAGGCCCCACCGTTGACATTCTGAATCGTCCTGATCTTCTCGACCGGCAGGCCGACGCCGGCCGCGATCATACCGTTGACGCCATAGGCATACTGTGCCTTGCAGTGGATGGTGAGCATTCCGTCCTGGCCTATGTACGCCTGGGCGATGTCGGGCTCCATGGGCAGGTGCGGCTCTCTCCCGGTGTGGAAGCTTCCCTCGACCACGTGCGCCGCTTTGGCAAAGACCTGCCTGGTGTCCTCACCCTTGCGCAGAGGAGTCGTTAGATAGAGATTGGGGTGCCCCTCGTGGATCGGGACCGCATCCGGCAGAACCGATTCCAGGGCCGAGGTGTACTCGGGAAGCACTTCAAGCTCAACCTTGACCGCCTTGGCGGCCGCTCGAGCATGCTCCCGCGTGTCGGCCGCTACCAGAGCAACCACGTCACCGAACCTGTGGATCTTCGTATCGTTGAGAAGCGGCCAATCCAGCGTCGAGTTCTTCGCACGCGGGTGGGCCGTAGGAAGGGCATGCCGGTTCGTCCCCTTGACGTCCTTCGCAGTAATGACCTTTACCACACCGGGCAGCTTGAGCGCCTCGGAATCATCGATCGATAGAATCTTGGCGTGTGCCTCCATCGGCATGACCGGGGCCAGATGCAGTGTGTCCTCGGGCATCAGGGCGGTCATGTCGGACCCGTAGTTGGCCAGCCCGGTGACACGCGCTACGCCGCTTTCGCGTCGCGGGAAACGCGTGCCGTAGATCTTGCCGTCCGAGGGCATCTTGTAGGTAACATCATCCATAGTCTTCTCGCCACGCATGACCTCGGCAGCGGCCATGACGGCGTCGACGAGCGGCACGTATCCGGTGCAACGACAGACGTTGTGATGCTTCTGAAACCACGCACGCACTTCAGCACGCGTCGGAGATGCATTGGTGTCGAGTAGACCCTTGGCCGAGACGATGAATCCCGGCGAGCAGAAGCCGCACTGAACACCGCCATAGGTAATCCACGCTTGCTGCAAGGGGTGCAGGTTCGTCGGCGTGCCGATTCCCTCGATCGTCGTGATCTCAGCGCCGTCCGGAACGCCTTTCATCTTCTTCGAGCAGGAGCGAACCACGGCGCCGTCGAGAATCACGGAGCAGGCCCCGCACTGGCCGGCGTCGCAGCCGACCTTGACACCGATGAGCCCCATCCTTCGCAGGACTGTGGCCAGCTTCTCATCGGAATCGCAAACTGCCATCCGCTGTGCACCGTTAATGGTGAGCATCAGCTTGATGAGACCCATATGCCCTCCTCTTACCTGTGACACTTCAGATGCTCCCTTGTCGCGCCACACTCGCTTTGACTTTCGCGTCCTCGCCGACCATACGCGCTGTGCTGTGTCTTTCTGGGCGCCGGGCTGGTATCGCCGCGCATGCAAGTCCCCGTCATCCCTCGATTGCCCAACCCTTCTTTGCACAACAGTAGGCCACCGTGGCCACAGCGATCATCACATGTGCCTCTCCCGGCATCGATGAGCCGGGAGCCTCACCACACGCGCCGTTGCGGCAATGCCCCACACCCCCCTACGCAGCGCATCATCGCCCTCAAGTAGCTCCCCTTCGGGACGTGCTGATGCCCATACGGTGTGCGGGGTACGAGAGCTCTGCCCGGCAGACACCGAGGTATCCCGCCTCAAGTGGTCAGGACTAGCAGCTAACCACCAGTGAGGCTTCGGTATCGCCAGGAGTAGGCGTTCTCATGCGAGTGGTTTGGTCACTGCTCTGCCGCCATAATCCACGATCCCGCTGGTTGCGTCTCGTCAATCCCAACTCACTCAGGCAGATTCAGATCTATACCGAACTGCTGGTATATGGCCAATGGATCGTAGTAGATCAACGCTTCGACTATCTGGTTGTCATCATTGAATCTGTAGAAGTCAGCTCCATTGAAAGCGATCTCCTTGTTGGAAGGAGGACATGGTCCAAACGGACCCTTGTTCAGTCCGCGAGCAGACCACCTTATCGCCACCCAGTTGCCATCAGCCAATGTGGTCGTATCATCTTGACTAAAGATGAGCCCCTCTGGATATGACTCATGGTCAATGTCGCTCATTTCCTTGGCGCCTTCAGGTCCTCTCCTGGGATTATCAAACGAGCGCCACGGGGTGATGATGACTGCATCTGGAGCTACGATTTCATCCGCAACTTCGAGCTTGTGTTCTTGAATAAGCTCCTTGTGGAAACGGTGTGCGATCTTCTTCATCTGAGCGACATCCATCATTCTCTCCTCTCACTGCCACGCCATATGGCATATTGCTGCCTTCATCTCGAGTAGCGCCTCCTTTTAGCCGCTTCCAGAATTAAGCGTGCCGTTCAGCGGAGGCGAGAAGACAGATCGTGATCGGCCCTCGATACAGGAGCGACCGAGCACTAACTTCCCTGGGTAATTATCATCTGATCAGACAGATGTTTCAACCCTTTGTTTGATATTTGCCTTTTTACGATATTGGCCGAGCCGTGTCAAGAGTCTGAACCGCCGATTTGTTGTCACCGCCGATGCGAAACCGACCGACTCGTCATCAACATTCTTGGCGAGGCTATCGGCTCAAGGAAAGAACGCACACCGGACTGGTTAAGACGAAGGAGGCCGAGCAGGAGAAGCTACAGAACCGTAGAGGACCCGCCTGAAACCGAGGAGAGGGGATTCACTTCAAACCGACATTGACCCCTCACGCACCTTCTCGTGACAGGTGTCGGACCAGAGGTAATGCGAGTTGCGCACGGCATCTCCACCCGTGAGCCCAAGGAACTCGCCGCTGCTTCGGCACCGGGAGCCAAACGATCCGCTTGTTCACGCACGAGATCTCCGACCCCGACTGCCCGATCGCGCCGCTAGCCGTTGAGCCGGCGCCGGGAAATCAACGGTCAGAACGCTGCTTGAGACAGCATACGCTCAATCGCTTTTGGTGTGTGCCCCTACATACAAGAGGAGCTCGAGCGCAACTCGCACCGAAACAGAGTTAGAAGCGCCGGTGCCAGTGGGAACCCGGAATCGAGTAGCCATGCTAGGAGCCGGCACCACAAGGTGGCCGATGATCCACGTCACAAGGTGGGGCTTTGCCGAGACTGCGCCTGCAAGAGGTGGCAGGCGCCCTTGGGGCCGTAGGCTCAGCGACGGCTCCTTCATCGTCATCGGGTATGTGGGGGATTGGCGCACCGAAGAGCGAGGTCCTCGGGACTACGCGAATCCTGGACTTGTCTGACAGCGCTTCCCAAGCCCTGTCGCGCCGGTTCTCGTACTCGACAAGAGACTCGTGCTCCTTCCGAATCATCGCAAGCATCTTCCGAGCCACACGCCTTGGAGAATTCATTCGCACTCGGCCTTCTTCCGACAAGTCTGCGCCGCCGTCAGCAGACAGGGCCTCATGGCTACCGCCGCCTGCACAAGGAAGCTCCTGAACTCCACGAACCCACCGAGGTCGACCAATTCAGCCCTGAATCACCCATCACTAGCAACAGAACACGGGAGAGGCGCGAGCCAGTCGCACTGTGAAGCGTGCAGTCTTCGGCGCCAGCAATGGTGCCTAAGGAAGCTTGGTGCATGCGTCAGTCCTTCCCTCGCGGAGCGGTATCTACACCTAGATCTTCCAGACTCGCCGGTTTATCGGAGATCACTTCGGCGCCGCGCTCCTCTAGCGCGACCACTAACCCTTCCGCAGCCGTGACACGATGCATGAACCTTCTCTGCGCACCCCGACCGCCCCAAGCAGGTCTGGCTTCATGCCAACTAGACGCCGAGATACGCCGCACGTACCTGATCGTTGCAAGCCAGCTCCTTGCATGAGCCAGCAAGAGCGATCTTTCCGGTTTCGAGCACGTAGGCGCGCTCAGAGAGCGTCAGCGCCAGTCGGGCATTCTGTTCCACAAGCAGGATGGCAGTTCCCTCAGTGTTGATCTCCCTGATTATCCGAGCAATCTCTGCGACGACGATCGGGGCGAGTCCATGCGAGGGCTCGTCCATCATCAGCAACTTGGGGCCCGACATGAGACCGCGTCCAATGCAAAGCATCTGGCGCTCACCCCCGCTGAGCGTTGAGGCGTGCTGCTTGCGCCGCTCTTTGAGGATTGGAAAGTGCCTGAATACCCGCTCCAAGTCGGCTGCTACGCCAGCCTTATCTCGCCGCCGAAATGCCCCCATCAGGAGGTTTTCCATCACGCTCATCTTCGGAAAGGGCACCCCCGCCTGAGGAACCAGGGCAATTCCCCGCTTCACGATTTCGGGGCTGCCAAACCGTTCGATCCGTTCGCCATCAAACTCAATGGAACCGCTCGCAGCTCGCGAAAGTCCAGAGATTGCTCGCAGGGTTGTGGTCTTGCCAGCCCCGTTGGCTCCGATCAATGAGACAATTGTTTTGTCCGGTACCTCGAACGAGACTTCCTTCACGGCCTCTACCGAACCGTAGCGCACCGCGATGTCCCTTACGCTAAGCACAATTCCTCGCTTCCAAGGTACGCCTCAATCACGCTCTCATCCGCGCAAATCTCCGCGGGCGTCCCCTCCGCAAGCTTGGCACCGAAGCTGATGACCAAGATGCGCTCGCAGACGCCCATCACCACCTTCATGTCGTGCTCGACCAGGAGAATAGTGAGCTGCATCTTTTCGCGAATGTTACGGATTAGGTGCATTGTTGCATCCGCCTCGCTGACATTCATCCCCGTTGCCGGCTCGTCTAGCATTAACAAGCGCGGGCGTGTCGCCAGCGCCGAAGCAATCTCCAATAGTCGCAGATGGCCGTGAGGTAGTTCGCCGGCCAGCTTGTTTCGCGAGTCCACGATGCCGACCAGCTCCAAGACCTCCTCGGCGCTGTGCTCAAGATCTCGGCGGCCCCTCCGCGACGCTCTCGTCCTGAAGACCGATCCCACAAACCCGTAGGACTGGGCGTGGAGGTGTGATGCGATCACCACGTTCTCGAGCACGGTCAGCCCAGGGAATACTGTGGTGAGCTGGAACGTACGGGCCAGCCCATGCCTGGCCAACTGATGTGGCCGCATTCCTGTTACATTTTGTCCGTTGAAATGCACGTCACCTGAGGTCGGAGGATACAAGCCTGTGATGGCGTTGAACGCCGTGGTCTTGCCAGCGCCATTGGGACCAATCAGTCCCATAATTTGACCCCGTTCCACTTCGAAGCTGAGATCAGAAACCGCACTCAGACCGCCGAAGCGTTTCGTCAGGTTGGCTACCTTCAGGATAGGTTCGCTCATGACGCCCTCTCCTGACTCCGGCGGCGCAAGCCATTGACGATGTCCCCCAGCTTCTGGGGCAGACTGATGAGGCCCTCGGGGAGGAATACCAGGGTCAGAGCCAGGATTAGTCCGTAGACGAGCGGCACCAACTCTGGAATGGGCCGCAACAACTCACGCAGCAGGGTAAAAACTACAACACCAACTACGGGGCCCCAGAAGCGACCCACTCCGCCGACAACTGCCCAAATCACGACATTGATTCCCAGGCCCCAGTAGAAGTCGTCAGGAACGATGAGCGTCACGTAGTGCGCGTAGAGCACGCCGGCCAGACCGGCAAAAGCGGAGGCGATCACAAGGATGATCATCTCGTAGCGCCACACACGGATGCCGAGGAATGGCGCCAGCGTCCTTGAGCTTGCCAGAGCCTCAGCAACACCGCCTAACCGTGATCGCTCAAGCAAGTACAGGACGAGCAACGACAAACCTGTGATTATCATTACTAAGTAGTACGATGATATATATGGTGGACTAGTAAATGCTATCTCCCCGACGCCAAACATGTTGATGCTATTGGGCCTCGGGATGTTATACAAGCCTATCGCCCCCCCAAAGGGGTTATCGAACTTCAACCAGCATAGCCGCATCACCTCGCCAAAAGCGAAGGAGCTGAAGAAAAACACCGTGCCAGACGTCCTTAGGCAGGGGTAGTAAATGACTATCGCGGCGATTGCGGCGATGATGACTGCTATCGGCATCGCCAACCAGAAAGACATTCCGATCTTCGTCACAAGGACGGCCGACGCATAGGCGCCCATTCCCATTAATGGCACATGCGCAAAGGAATACTCCCCCATCGTCACAATGTAGCGAAAACTTTGGGCGACGATGACATACACGCCCATCAGGGTCAGCTGAAGCAGCCAATAGGGATTCGCAATTGTCAGCGGGAATACAACCACGCCACCGATCACGATGAGTGCGACACTCCAACTGCCAATCACCGATCCATGCGGTCTTGCTATGTCAACAGTCGCTGCAGAAGAATCAAGCATTTCCCATGAGTCCCTGAGGTCGAAATGTGAGGACCAGGCCAAGCAGTGCTGCGGCACACATCTGGGCAACCACAGTGTCTACTAGCGTGCCCACGAAGCTTTGAATGAAGCCAAGTATGAACGCAGCCAAAAGAGTTCCCGGCAGGCTCGTCTGCCCTCCGAGAATGACCACTATGAAGCCGGTCCAGGTGAGACTCCCACCGATGTATGGGTTCAGAACGAACACCGGTGCAAGGAGTCCGCCAGCGCCTGCCGCGAGCGCACCGCCGATGGCCATTCCTAGCGAGCTCGTGCGATCGACGCTGACCCCTTGCAGAGCGGCAGCTTCAGGCTCTTGGGCTATGGAGCGCATGGCGCGGCCGGTCTTGGTGCGCTCGACGAAGAGGTAGAACACCCCGATGATAACAATCGAGACGCCAATGACCAGTAGCCGCTCGACCGAGAGCATTACCCCGCCGATGCTGAAAACTCCCTCCACTGGGCCATGGACTGCCTTGTCCTTGGGACCAAATAGAAGGACTGCGAGGACCTGCAGAATGAAAATCAGTCCGCACGACATGACGAAGCTTGGTATGTGCCTGGTCTGTCCGCGGAGCGGTCGGAAGAATACGCGTTCTAGCAACATCGCGAGAATGCCCACCGCCAGCATCGCCAAAACGAGGGATACGTAGTAGTTAACGCCGTGCAAAGTCGAGAAAAAAAACACGCTGTATCCGCCTAGCATGTACAGCTCACCGTGGGCAAAGTTCACGATGTGCATGATCCCGTAGATCAGCGTGAGACCAGTGGCGAACAGGGCGAGCTGAAATCCAATCATAAGCCCGTTCACGAGCATCTGTGCGAACGCCGCACTTGTCATTTATTCACCTTTATGTCCAGGTTGCTGGGGGGGGGGCGAGACGGGGAGCTGACCCCAACGAGGAGCAGTCCCCGTCTCGCCAGTCGGAGGCATGTGCCTGCAATAAAGCGTTACTGCTCAGCCAGTACGGCCTTGACGAGCGGCTCCATTTCCTCCCATGTCGGGCACGTGAGCACCTCTTCCTTGCCGTCCTTGATAACGGCTACCGGGAATGGCGTGCCGGGAACAACCGCGCGTCCCCATTCTTCTTTGCCAACCCATCTACACTTGCCCCAGACGGTGTCCCACTGGAAGCTGGGATCCGAATTCCAAATCTCCACAATCTTGGCGGTATCTGGTCCGCCAGCAGCAATAATACCGTCCTTAATGAGATGGATATTGTTCCAGTACTCACCATACCAAGGATCCTGCTGATCATACTTAGCAATGTACGCCTCGCACACCTTGGTCATGGTGTCCGTGTAGCCAATTGGTAGGTAATTCGAAGTCCCGGAGAAGATTAAACCCTCGGCCGCTTCCGCGCCGGCGACCTCCAGAATCGTTGGCGCGTCAGAACCGGTCGGCGAGACGAACTTGCCGGTGAAGCCCAGCTCACGAGCCTGTTTTATGATCAAAGCCGAGATGCCGGGGCCAGTAGCGCCTGTACTAATCAGGTCGGGGTTGTGAGCGACGATTTTGGTCAGGACTGGGTAGAAGTCTTTTGTATCCGGGGCATAGTAGGCTGAATCTGTGATCGTCCAGCCCAACTGCTTGACGACGGTCGTGCAGATTCCCTGGTTGAAGTGGCCGCCCTCATCGTCACCGTTAACCAGCGCTACCTTCTGAATCTCAGGATACGATTTGTCAGCGGCCAAAAAGGCAACCGGGATGTACTGGTCGCCTACGCAGAGACCGTTGAAGTAGTAGGTCCCCTTTGCGTCAGCTGGCTGCGCGCAGTCGGCGAGTCCGATCACCGCATTCTGCTCACACAGAGGCTGCACCACTGGCATCTCGGTGCTACTCATCGGCCCCAGGATGAACTTGACGTGGTCCTGAAAAATGAGCTTGTTATAGGCCTTCAAAGCGACATCGGCGGTGGCCTCAGTGTCTTCTGCAACGATCTCAAACTTGTAGGTCTTTCCGCCGGCCTCAAAGCCACCCGCATCGTTGATCTCATCGACCGCAAGCTGCGCCATTTTCTGAACCGGGATGCCCCACGAGGACCAGCCGCCGGTCAGTGGCTGTGCAACGCCAATCTTTACGATTTCTACTTCGGTTGATCCTGACTCAGATGTGCCGGTTTCTCCGTCGCTACCACCACATCCCACGGCCGCGACGGCACCCAAAGCCACAATAGCAACCACGAGTATGGCGCCCACTCTCATCTTCATGTTCATGCAACCCCCCTTGCCATGTAACGTAACCCCTTCTGACGTCACTATGCGCAGGCCAATCGGCCTCCCAGAAGCAGCCCCTTAAAACGACTTGAGCGGAACCCCATTGGGGTCGAGAAAACCTCCCGCTGGCCCCATCGGCCAGTAGGTGCGCTCGCGCGGTAATGCGCCATAGCCAGCCTTCAACACAATCGCGAGCTCTGTAACGCGCTTGCCTATCCGCCTGCAGGCCTGCATGCCGAGTGAATCATGGCTGACCGCTTCGCGCTCTTCCCGTGATCCGTAGTGCTCCCAGAAGGGCTCTGGGCGGTCACCATGGTAAGCCTCTGTGGCACAGGCACCCCAGTAGTTGACGGAGCGCATGCGTTCAGGCCCGATGCCGATGACGGGCATATCTGCGAGGATCGCCCAGCGCCACACATCCACGATGGCCATCTCGTGGCCACCGATGCGATCAGCAGAACAGACAAGCACGCCACATGGCTTGTTACGCATCCCGAGCGGGCCAAACGCGCCCATTTCTGTCATCATGATGGAGCGATCAATGAACGCCTTCAGCTGCGCCGTCACCGTCCCGATGTAGACCGGCGTTCCGACCAGCACAGCGTCTGAGTCGATGATCTTGCGCACCAACTCCACTGCGTCGTCCGGATGCGGAGGGCAGGGATTCTCCTTGGTCGCCTCCGCCCTTGCGCAGCGATAGCAGCTGTCACAGAAGTTAATCTTTTTGTGAGCGAAGCTATAGAGTTCTGTCTCCACCTCAGGTAACTCTGCGGCTGATGCCAGCGCCTCTCTAAGCATCACCTCGGTGTTACCGTGACGGGGACTCCCACTGATTCCTAACACCTTGATCGCCATATATCAGCGTCCTTCCTTTCTTGCCGCGCATATCAGCTCGCTGCAGGAATATGTATTGCGAGCGTCACCCAAGACCCTTTTTCACCACCGCACACCGTGCGCCGCAGGCTGGCGTTATGGGCGTATACTTAACACCGCCAAGGCCGTAGGTGTAGACACATGACGGCGGCCTTATCCCCGTCACTCTATTGCTGCGGTGGGCCTCACAAGAACCGATTGACTACCCGTTCACATCACCTCTCATCTTCGAACGGTAGAGATGCAGATCGCTCCGAAACACCAGAGCCTTGCATGCTCTCGTCGCGTTCTACTGAGTCCCCTACAGCTCATCGCCAGACGCCGACGTGAGGGCCTGTGTACCGTTCGATGGCTGCTCGGCGTCAGAGTCCCGAAGTCGCTGTTGTGCTTCCTTCATGTACAGCCTCAGCATTCGCCCGAAAAGGCTGATCGATGGGCGTACACTTAGCTTGCCGCCCGAGATCATCCTTTGGGTGGCCAATCCGTCTGTGACTGCCGTCATCAGGGCAGGCAGGCCATCCAGCTCTCCGGATGCGTCGTCAGGACTCAGCCCCAGGGCCGTAAGGTTTGCACTGCGATACCCTTCGTACGCCTTCTCCAAGCCGGCACGCAGGCCTAGGTCTACGAGCATGAAGGGCAGCACACCGAACAGAAGACGGTACGCCTCTTCATTCTCGGCAGTATCCGTCTTCACTTCCAGCATGTGGGCGATGCGAGCCTCGGGATCGGCAGGCATGGCCCGTGCACTAGAGAGCCAGTTTTCAAAGGCTGTGGCCACAGTGGAATCGACGACTGCGGCGATTAACCCGTCCTTCCCCCCAAAGTAGTAGCTCACCGCAGCCTTGTTCACTCCGGCACGCTCGGTGACAGCGTCCACCGTGAAGCCCGGCACCCCCTTCTCGAGTAGCACCTCCTTGGCCGCTTTCAGGATTGAGCGTGCCGTTGGACGGAGGCGAGACGACGGGTCGGTGACCGGCTCCTCGATATCGAAAGTAGTCAAGAACCGGCCACCCGATGCCAAACGAGTGGTCAAATCATCTGATTCAGGCATTTGTTTCAACCTTCTGTTTGATATCTGCTTTTTATGCCAATCGACCCAGCTCTGTCAAGAGCCTTTTTGCAGCCAGGCGCCGGGGACTATTTGCGGCACAGCGACGGGCGAAGGCGTCCGCTCCGTCCGCCTCTTGGGATCAAGGAGCAGAAGTGGTTGACATCACCCCCCCGGAGCCCTCAGCGCGATAGCGTTCATCGCGCGCGTTCAAGATAAAGGCTCAGGCCGCGCGCCAGCTTGCCGAACAGACGGAATGGGGCAAGGCCTGGATCGACACCGGCCTGGTGTTTACCAAGGAGAACGGCGAGGCGCTGCATCCTGAGGATGTGACGCGCTACTTTCGCATCGCGGTGCGCAAGGCGATGCTGCCCAAGATCAGACTCCACGACTTGCGGCATACCCATGCCACCCTGGCGCTGCGGGCCGGCATCCACCCCAAGGTGGTCTCCGAACGGCTGGGGCATGCCACCGTCTCGATCACCCTCGATACCTACTCGCACGCCATCCCGGCCATGCAGCAGGAGGCGGCGAGCTTGATCGCGGAACTGGTGTTTAGCAAGTAGACCGGGCAGCTGCGGATCAGCCGAAGAAGGCGCCGTACTGGTCGCAATCGACGAGCTTAAGTAGCGAAGCCAAGTCTGGCGATGGCTCTGCCGGCTCGTAGCGATGCCAACGCCGATCGGCGCGCATCCAGTAGAGGGTCCAGTGGCGGCTGGTGCGTACGAAGCGGAACTTAGCGACCGGCGTGCGCATACGCTTGGAGCGATCCCGCCAGTCGGGACGCTCCTCGCAAAGGATCACGCTCTGGCCCTCGAGCTCGTAGACGAAGGCAAGCTCGGAGCGTGTCTTAGCGCGGCAGTAGGAGCCGATCAGCCGGTCGACGCGCTTGCGTTCAAGCTCGCTGAAAGCCATCCTGCGCTGCCTTTCCTCATTCGACGCCCACCACCCGAATGCGCGGGTGTCACCTTCGCGACAGCCATACCGTGCTGCCCTGTGCGCAACCGTACTCTACTATCTCCTTCAGTCTCGTCGGCAAAATGTCGGCATCGGGGCCGATTCTAGCCGATTCGAGGGAGGGGTGGAGAGGGGAAAACGCCAGGAGCAGGCGTTTTGTGGTGCCCCCGGCTGGAATCGAACCAGCGACACCAGGTTTAGGAAACACACCGAAGACATGACCGGCAGTAGTGCCTCATGGGCGATTGTGCTGCACAGTCCAAAGTTCTATGAGGCGGCGGTGACGGCCTGTGCTGCCCTGTGTTGGGCGGTGAGGGGGCGTCTCGTCGGCGGGGTGTCGGCAGCGAGGGGCTTGAGCACATTCGGCGATCGTCTTGCCATTGAGTCGGGTCTTCCTTCTTCGAGGTCTCGGCTTTCATAGTAACGGAACCTCCGCCAAACCGGGCATGAGCCACTGACGTGAGTCGCATCCTCCCTCCAAAGCGAGTCCAGACCCCAGGTGCCCTCCTGGCCACGCTGGTGATCTCAGGGATGTGGGTTCGGTCCAATCCTCCGCCACCGACACATCAATGCCAGTGACGATCGACGATTCGTCGCATGCCGGGAAATAGGCATGCTGCGGCAATCGAGCCGGGTCTCGCCGCACGCTCCATGGGTGAGGAGAAGGGCCGGGAGGCGACCCTGCAGGTGGAGATCGTCTGCCTCGATGAGCTGGTGCCCGCAGACGACCGCTACCGCCGGCTCGACGAGTTCGTCGACTGGCGCTTCGTGCGCGAGCTGGCGGCGCCCTACTACGCCGAGGCCGTGGGTCGCCCCTCGATCGACCCCATCGTGCTCGTGAAGCTGATGCTGGCCGGCGCCCTGGAAGGCGTCGGCTCGATGCGCGAGCTGCTGCGCCTGGCCGCCCTGCGCCTCGATCTGCGCCGCTTCCTGGGCTACGGCTTCGCCGAGCGCCTGCCGGCCCACCAGACGATCTCCCATGCCCACACGCAGCGCTTCGTCGACGGCGCCCTCTTTGAGCGCCTCTTCACGCGCTCGGTGGCCATGTTCCGAGCACGGCCTGCTCGACGGCACGCACCTCTCTCCTCATCTCTCTTTGGTCTGGATCGCAACCATACGCCAAGTGCGAGCAGCCTCTCGGTTGCCTCCGGGCGACGGGACCGTCGGGTGGGTAGGATCACGGAGGAGGTCGCCGTAGGACACTGCTTCGGTCAGACGGCGTCCCCGAAGCTGGTTTCGGCCGAGACGGGAAGACTGACCGACGGAGTGTCCCTCTCGCACTCCTCCGCGGATGCCGACAGGCCACCTTCGGACGCCCTGTTCGTCACAGCGAGCGGCTTCTCTCTCACGAACAGCAGCAGCACCGCGCCGAGGAGCATGAGCGGCAGCAGATAGAGAAAGATCGGCGTCAGCGCTTCGTTGTAGGCCGAGACGACCACGTCCTTGATGGCTGCCGGCAACCGGTGGACGAGGGCCGGCGTAATTGAGTCCTTGTCGAACCCACCAGCTCCGCTCGCCTGTCCCGGCAGTGAGTTCAGGCCATCGGCAAGAAGGCTCATCAGCCGGTTGGTGAACAGCGTGCCGACGACCGCTGAGCCGAGTGAGGCCCCGATCTCCCGGAAGAAGTTGTTGGCCCCTGTGGCGGTGCCGACCTCGGTGATCGGGAACGAGTTTTGCACGATGAGCACGAGGATCTGCATGCCCAGCCCGATGCCCGCGCCGAACACGAACAAGTAGAGGCCGACAGTCCACAGCGATGAGCTGACGGTAAGACTGGAGAGCAGGAAGAGGCCGAAGGCGACCACGAGACAGGACGCGATCGGCATCCACTTGTAGCGGCCGGTCCTGGTTGCGAGTGCTCCCGTGCTGAGCGCGGTGGCCATTATTCCAGCCGTCATCGACACCAGCAGAAGCGCGGCCTTTGTCGCGCTCAGGCCGGTGACCATCTGCAGGTAGCTCGGCATGTAGGCAATGGCACCGAACATCGCGATGGCGATGATGAGGCCGCCGACGGTCGCCATGTCGAAGTTGCGATCGCGGAACAGACGCAGTGGGATGAGCGGCTCCTCCGCCTGGCGCTCGGCGAAGACGAACGCGATGCCGGCGACAATACTGGCCGCAATCAGGCCGAGGATCATCGGCGAGCTCCAGTCATATTGTGTGCCGGCCCAGGAGGTGAACAGGACGAAGGAGGTCACGGCCGCGACCATCGTGACCATGCCGGCAATGTCCAGCCTGGGCCGCGCCCGGTCGTCTGCCGGCATCTTGAGGAACACGGCGGCAGCGGTGATAGCGAGCAGGCCGAGCGGCACGTTGAACCAGAATGCCCAGCGCCAGCCGATCCCATCCGTGAACCAACCGCCCAGGAGAGGCCCGAGCACCGAGGAAACGCCAAAAACGCTGCCTATGATCCCCATGTACTTGCCGCGCTGCCGCGGCGGCACGATATCGGCGATGATCGCCTGGGAGAGGATCATGAGCCCTCCCCCGCCCAGACCCTGCACGGCGCGAGCCGCGATGAGGCCGGTCATGTTGGTGGCGATGCCGCCGAGGACCGAACCGGTCAGAAACAGCGCAAGGGCGCCGATGAAAAGCGGCTTGTGTCCGACAAGATCGCCGAGCTTGCCGTAGATCGGCATCATGATCGTTGCCGCAAGGATGTAGGCGGTGGTCACCCACAACATATGGTTGACACCGCCGAGATCACCGACAATGGTCGGCAATGCGGTGCCGAAGATGACTTGGTCGAGCGAGGACAGCAGCATGGCGAGGAGCAGCCCTGAGAAGGCCATCGTCAAGTCGCGCTTGCTGACGACCTGCGGCTCTGGCTCCAGCGAATGTCCAGCTTGGGGCCGGTCTACTCTGACTGCCGCTAGCATTGGCTCATCGATCCTTCACGTGGATTTCGGCCATCATGTCGATGGTCCGCTCGATGTCCCGGCTGTGCAGAGTCACATCGTCGTCGGTGGCAGACCACCGTTCCATGCTGCAACGAATGGCGGAGCCGACGATCGCGACCGCGATGCCCGCCTCTTCCTCAACGCTTGCCTGCCGCGCGAGACGGCGGCGCTCCGGATGTGCGCAAAGATGATGGGCGAGCAGGCTCGTCAGCTCTGCCTCGAATCCGATCACGGCATTCATGTGCATGTGCATCAGACGCGGCTCTCTCCGCAGAAGAAGGCGACGTTCCTGCATAATGTCGGAGGTAGGGCCTAACGCGGCGACGGATGCCTCGGCCACTCGCGCGATGCCCTTGAGCAGATGGGCGCCGGCCTCCTCAAGTATCCGTAGGGCCTGCTGCTGATCGGTCAGGTGGATACCAGGGCCGACGATAGCGGCATCCTTGCTGGGGAAGTAATTGAAGAATGTGCGCAGCGAAACATCAGCTCGCCTGGAGATAGCCTCAGCCGTAGCCACTTCGTATCCGTCCTCAAGGGCCAGCCGAACGGCAGCTCGTTCGATTGCCTGGCGCGTGGCGAGCTTCTTGCGCTCACGGAGGCCTGTCTCAGATGAATAGTGCATGCTGTGCATTATTGCACAGTATGCACAAATGGTCAATGCCTACGACTGGGTACAACCAGACAAGTGGTGGTAGGTCAGTGCTTCGTTGATGATCCTGAGCTCGTCAGATTGATCACGGATGAGGCTTGCTCCGCACAGCGCGCACAGGTCTCGTTGACGTGTGGCGGCCGAGGAAGGCGCGCGCGAGCAGGTGCTTCTGGATGGCCGCCGACCTGATGCCGCCAGCAGAGCGCCACACCTCCTCTGCCACCGCGCAGTGCTCGCGGCCATCCGAGGCGTGCGCTATCGTTCTGCGCGGCAGCTGACGCAGATGCAGTACGAACGGCAGGAGGACGCATGAGCCCTGGCCTGATCGGCGCGATCCCGGGCGTTGCCGTGGGGAGCCTCTTTCCAGACCGGCAGGCGCTGCGGGAGTCCGGCATCCACCGACCCCTGCAAGCTGGCATGTGCGGCTCGGCAGCCGCAGGTGCTGAGTCGATCGTCCTCAACGGGGGCTATGAGGACGATGAGGATTCACTGGAGGCCATCGTCTACACCGGCCACGGCGGCAACGATCCCGCCACCGGCAAGCAGATCGCCGACCAGGAGCTTCGCGATACCAACCTCGCCTTGGCGCACAGCTGCCAGGAGGGTCTGCCGGTACGTGTCGTGCGTGGCTACAAAGACCCCTCGGGTCTCGGTCCCAAGAGCGGCTACCGCTACGACGGCCTCTACCGCGTCGAGGAGTATTGGCAGGATCAGGGCCTCTCCGGCCATCGCATCTGGCGCTACCGGCTGGTGCCGTTCGAGTCGCCGGCCGACGAGGTCATCGCCGAAGTGGCAAGCGCGGGTCAGCCGGCTGAGCGCAAGAAGACCGAGGTCCAGCGCCTGGTGCGCAACACCACCGTCACCCGTCAGGTCAAGGCACTGCATGACAACACTTGCCAGGTTTGCGGCCTGCGACTCGAGACCGCGGCAGGAGCCTACGCCGAGGGCGCCCACATCCGCCCCCTGGGCGCCCCGCACAACGGCCCAGACTCTGTTGAGAACGTTCTCTGCCTATGCCCCAATGATCATGTGCGCTTCGATGGCGGCGCCATCGCTGTGAACTCTGCCCTTGAGGTGATCGCGGCCGACGGCTCGCTGATCGGTCCCCTGCGCCGCCATCCTTCGCATCGCATCGCTGCCGAGCATCTCGCCTATCATCAGCGCATCCACGGCTTCGCCGACTAGTAGCTCACTCTGGTCACGCGCCGCAGGGCCGGCCATGAAAGCAGTGCCCCGCCAAGACCGTCTGCGTAGACGCTAGCTCAGCTCGCTGGCAAGCGCCGCCAGGATCGGCAGATCCGCCGGTGCGACGAGCATGCCCTGCAGATCGTCCGGACTGACCCAGACGAAGGCATCGTGCGCGTGGAGGCGCATCTCACCTCGCCAGGAGGCAATGCGAAAGGCCAGCAGTTGGATGGTCGCGTGGGGATAGCGGTGCAGCGACTCAGCGAAGAGAGGGCCGACGATGACCTCGATGCCGCACTCCTCGGCCAGTTCGCGCGCAAGGCAAGCCTCGGGCGTCTCGCCGGCCTCGATCTTGCCGCCGGGCAGCTCCCAGTAGCCCGCCAGGCGATAGCCGGGGGCACGACGCGCGAGGAACACGCGGTCGTCCCTGACAAGGATCCCGGCCGTGACCAGGGCCGTACCGCCGTCACCTCTCGATCGATCCGCCACTGCTCTCCGTTTGTTCACCGTCGCCCGAGGATACCTGGTCTGCTCACTGAGCTGCGCAAGCCGGCGATCCTCGTCCTCGAGTCGGCGCAGACTGCACTGCTCTCATGAGTGATGCGCCCCCACCAGGAGAAGCCTTCACCAAGCGTCTCTGGCCCAAGGGCGTGGAGATCCCCGAAGGCTGGCAGCTCTCGGAGACGCTGACGCGGTTGGTCTCGGCAAAGTACCCCGACTTCGTCGTCATCTGCGGCTGGTTCGACCCGACGTGGGATGAGAGTAAGAACACGGGGGCGTGAGGGGCAGGGCAGCAGTTGCACGGGCCTTGTGGCGTCACCGGCCTGCGAGCCACGTTCATCCCCTGAACAGAGCCCGCTCACCGCCTGCGTTTCAAGACGGCCGCGACCACTCGCCGATGACTTGAGACGGCGACACTGAAGGCCGTGCTGACGCCCAGATCCAGCCCTCTCTGCGAGCCACCTCAAGATCAGTTGGCGGCACCGCGCGTTCGAGCAGGAAGTCGGCCGCAGCCAAGGCGCATACGCAGGCATCAGCGGCATCCGCGCAAGCGAGCACCGCGAGAGATACCCCAGAGCAGTCGAGCAGCGCCTCCAAGCCCTCGAGCGACCCACCGTGATCGGGTGCTTCGTGTGCGATACGGGTGGCCGCGGGATAGACCTCGATCGCGCTCCACGGCCCTCTGTCGCGGGGAGACCACGCCAGGGGGATGGTGCGCTCCGTCATCTGACCGAGCTGTTCAAGGAGCGCCAGGGCAGCGACGGCCGTGCGCGCGATCAGGTTGGCGCCGACCTCAAGGGGCCGCTTGCCGAGCCGTTCGGCGATGGCCCTGTCGGTCTCACGAGCGAACAACCGGTCGGCTCGCTCGGCAAGAGGCATGCCGGCTTGGTGGATCGAGAGCTCCTCTCCGAGCGCGTGCGGCCAGCCGAGGGGCGCGTCTAGGGCGATGAGCACCTCATCGCAGCCTTGCAGCCACTCCTCGGCGACCAGGGCAGGCGGGCGGCTGTTACTGGCGGTGGCGCAGCGCAGGATGCATACACGGCCATCGTTCAGCTCGCCCAGCGCAAGGCCGGTCTTGCGTGGCTGGGTGGCGCAGTCGATGCCAAGCAGCACGGTCATGCGCTGAGGGTCTCCGCCACCGTTCTCACGGCGTTCACGCGCCGTCACCGCCCTCCTTGAGCCTGGCCTCCTCAATGGCTGTGTAGAGCTGATAGACCCGGCGCGTGAGATCCTCGCCTGCGTGCCAGCCCGGTGCCTGTTCGGCGTTGTGCACGCAGCGCTGCAGCCAGAAGAGGGCGCAGCGAAGCTCAGCATACGAGCTCGCAAACTGCCCCTCTGAGCCGTAGCGGGCCCACACCTCCTCGGCGACGTCGTGGCACTGCCGACCGATTGCCTGTGCATAGCCGTAGCCATCGAAGTCCTCGCCGAGGGTGGCGAGGATCTCGCGCCAGTCGGTAGGCGCCGGGTCAGGCGCACCCGAGCGTGAGCTGATGCCCGCCGTGACGATCGCTCGCAGGGCGAGCAGGCGCTGGCGCAGCTCGCTGGGCGGCATGTGATCGAGGTTGAGCGGCGGTCGCAGGGCTGCGACTACCTCCGCCTCGATTCCGGCAAGCTGTCTGCCCGAATCGGCCGGCCAGACAGCGATCCAGAGATGCGCACACATCCAGGCAGTCAGCCGAGCTTCTGACTCGGGATCTAGCCGCCGCGGGCCGGTCAGCATCAGGGCAAGCGGCCCCAGCAGGATCGAGGCGAGCGTGCGTCGCAGGGTGGAGCTGCGGATCTTGCCACCGAGGTGATTGCGCCCGATACGCGAGCGCAGGGTGGAGGCACTGGGCTTTGTGGCAACAGAGGAAGAGGCCCCAGCCTGGCCGACGTAGATGCGACCCGCGGGCAACTCAAGGCCCAGGCCGGCGCTCAGATCCTGGGCGCCCGCCCCATCCACCCACCAGGCGTACAGGCCGGGCCGGTCTACGTGTGCCAGCGAGCCTGGCCATGCCGATGCGCTGAGAATGCGGGGATCGCTGTCGAGTGCCACAAGCGCCTCGGCGACCAGCTTCCCTGCGTCAGCTGCATCTGCCTGCGATCGCTGGGGGTCGGTCACGCTCACGTGGGCACTGACCACAGGTAGTGATCCAGCGTCTTGACGTTCACCTCAAGGCCGGCCTGCCGGCAGGCTGCATAGAGCCGCCAGAAGCGCACGCAGAACTCATAGTAGTCAGGGTCGGCGATCCCGGGACGCTCGAAGGGCAGCTGCGCGGAATCCCAGCGTACGAGGCGCACAAGGCCAATTCGCGCATACTCATCGTAGATCGGCACCAGCGGATTGTGGAAGTGCAGATACTTGGCGGCAAACGAGCGTGGCGTCTTGCCTGCGGTCGTGACGCCACGCAGGAGCTCAAGGAGACCGCCGTGCACCGTCACCACGGTGGCAAGGGCCTCGGCTGTGAGCGGTTCGGCGAGTGTCTCGAGCGGCCGCATGACCGCGTCGAACTGCACGCCGTGCGCGCAGACGTAGTCTGCGAGGATAGTGATCGCCTGTGAGCCTCTGGGCGGCGTCACGCAGCGTTCCAGTCCAGCCGAGTAGGCGCGTCCGATGAGCGCCAGCTTGGCGGTTACCTGGGGACGATTGCCGTGGCCGGGAGCCTCGCGGCAGAGACGGTAGAGGACTCTATCGACGCCTCCCCAGTCCTGCTCGAAGGACTCTGTGGCGGCGGCCAGCTCCTTGGCCGTCGGAAGCTTCAGCATGGTGCGCACGGATTCTGCCTACGGCGATGCCCAGGCTGCATGTCCACCCCTCCCTCGACAGAAACACGAGTCTATCGGACGGGCGGAACGGAAGATGGCGCGGACGCCACCACCAAGAAACGCGCACAGGTCTTCAAGACACGTGGGGCCACCGAAGCCACTAGCAGTGCAGGCCTTCTCCAGGCAGCGCCGACGCACAGCCGCCGGGAGCCCGGCGCTCCGCGAGCCGTTGAGGCTCGCTTCAGCTACCGGGGGCCGACAGGTTGTAGTCGGTGAGATCCTCGGCTGCGGCGTAGTCATCCGGCAGCAACCAGTGACACCAGACTCGCTTGCCGGGTACCTGCAAACGACGTGAGTAGGCACCCGGCCGCGACCAGGCCGCCACCTCGCAACGCGGGTAGGAACTGCCATTGATCTTGATGACAGCTTCCAGCGCTGGAATGAGATCGGTGTCCGTCGAGAAGAGCACGCCGATGTCGTACTCGCCGCGGACCGCCATGGTCACAAAGTCGACCGCCAGCGCCACGTCGATGCCCTTCTCCTGAGCTGGAGTCCTGGGCCAGTCGGAGGGGTAGCGCAGCGTGCGCGTGATCACCTGCACAAGGCCCCGGCCGCGCTTCTCTTGGGCGGAGGACTGGCGCAGATTGGCGCCATAGACTCGAGGCTGTCGCCCCGAGTCGGGGCGCCCCCGGTAGACGCGCACGCCGGCGATGTGACTCTCCTCGGGGTGACGGGCAACGATCAGCTGGGCGAGCCTGAGAGGATCGATCTGTCCGTAGCGACTGGGATCGCCGCGCAAGTCGAAGGCCTCACGCGCACCGTTGTAGACGTTCTGATAGTCGAGAAAGACAACGACACGCGCTGAAGACATGGCCCTCCCAAGAAAAACCCCGCCAGTTCGGGCGTTGGCCCGGACGACGGGGAGCAGTGATCAGATTGTACCCGCAGAAGCTCGGAAAGCAAGCATCAGGGCTTGAGCCACTGGCGGCACTGATCCCGAGTCGCCGGCCCCACTGTCTGCGCAGGATTCACGTCACTGCCGGGCCGGCAAGGCGGGCCGCGTCATGGCTGTCCGAGGCCAGCAGCTCGAGCACGGTGGCGTCGATCGCCTGAGCAACGCCTTGACGGTCGAGTTCCTCGCGGATCAGGCGTCGCTGGGCCTGGAAGGTCCTCTTGGCAGTGACATCGACTGTGGCTGCCGCTGCCTCGGCACCGGCAGCCAGATCGACGAGCTCGGCATGGCGCGGATCCGCCGGATCGAAGAGTGGGATGGGCAGTCGCCAGACGCTCTTGTCGAAGTCACGCGGATTGTGCTCTCCGCGAGACTGCATCGGCGCAACAAGCGTCGTGAGAGCAGGGCTATTGAGGATGGCTGTCAAGTACCTGGCCTCGTCGACTGAGCTGGCCATCGCCCAGTAGAGCTTGTGATCAATGAGCGCCCGTGCATCGTCGATGCGCGCGGCAGCGAGGTACTGACCGCCCTTTGTGTAGAGCACCCGATGGTCCGGCACCGGGAACTGCATCGACAACTTCCTGCGGTAGTCGACCTGCTCAAGCCACGCAAGGTTGTTCTCGCCCTTGTTGGCATCCCAGATGGCCTGCGCCCGCCCCCACCAGTCGGCCAAACCCGGATAGAGGTCGATGCGCGGTCCTGAGGCGTCCAGCAGACGCTCGCCATCCCAAGGAACGATGCCGAGCCATGGTTCCAGCAAGCGAAATGGGAGCAACGTGGAACCGAGATGGACCGGCCGCACGAACTCCTCCTCCACCGAGCCCTGCAGGGCGGGTAGATGCTTCCACGGCGGTTTCTCATTGGCGCTGCGCAGGCTGCGCACCTCGCGCCTGCCGGCGGCGATGCCGATCGGCGAGGCTGGTGCGTCCTCGACCATCACCAGGAAGCGTGGTACCAAGGTGGCGCCCTGAGTGAAGCGTGCATGGTAGAGGCTCACCGGGTCGTCCCTGGCCGCCTCAACGTCGGCGGCCGTCCGAGCGATATGCGAAGCGGCTGCCCCCCAAGGAATGCTGCGCCCTGGCAGGCGGCCGCTCCAGCACTCGGCGGCGGACGAGAGGGCTGAAGGCGACTGCGAGCGTGTACCGCTCACGACGCTCGGCGGCACGCGGAACAGATTCGGCTTGACCTGGTGCAGATCCCAGGGCGTGTCGAAGGTCACGTCCACCTCGCCCGTGGTGGTGGCGTAGTGGCCGCTGCGCAGGCCAGCGAATTGGCGCCGCGAGAGGGCCGCCAGCGGCATGACAAACGAGAAGCGTCCGCCGGCCTTGAGGTAGAGCTCCACCGAGCGTACCAGGAACAGGCCGGAGAGGTCCTGATGGGTGGCCACCGAGGCACCGGCCCACAGGCCACGCTCTTCGCTCATGCCCCGGAAGGAGTCCTGCATCTCGATCGTCATGAAGCGGTAGGCAAGCCAGGGCGGATTGCCCACCAGGCAGTCGACGCGGTTCTCATCGCGCGAGAGCCAAAGGGGGCGCGCCAGGTTGCGCACATAGAACGACCAGACGTGGTTGCGCCCTTCATCCTGCAGCCGACACATGGTGGCAAAGGTGGCCTGCAGCGCCTCCTGATCGTCGGGATGCACGGCGAAGCGCGAGAAGAGCGCCACCAGCGACGGTGGCCTACTCCCCGGCGCGCGATTCGCGGCTCGAGCTGCCAGCTCCTCGACGAGGCTATCGAAGGTGGCGGCGTCATCGAGAAGGCGACTGGGGAAGTAGAGACACGAGGCCCAGAGCTGGACCTCGTCATCGACGCTGATGGTCAGCCCCTCGCGCGTCCAGAGGTTGGTCTGCGGGCTGCGCCACTGCACGCTATCGCCCAGGTAGACCGGCACGTGGATGTTGGGCCGTCCCGGTATCTGGAGACGGTCCCGACCGATGGCCAGCAGATACGTCAGTCGCGCCAACACGATGGCCACCGGGTGCACATCGATGCCGAACACATGCTCGGTTGCACCGCTGATGGCCTCGCCATCGCTGATACCAGCCTCCTTCGCTGCCGCCAGGTAGCGGCGCACCGCCTGAAAGAGAAAGGTGCCCGAGCCACAGGCGGGATCGAGCACCCGCTGCTCGAGGGGTCGATCGACCGTCTCGGCAACCATGATCTCGGCCAGCCAGTCGGGGGTGTAGTACTCGCCCAAGCGGTGGCGCTGCTCGGCGTTGATGATGCTCTCATAGAGCACCTTCATGACGTCGTGCTCGACATCCTGCCAGGCGAAGCGCGTCAGACGCTTGGCCAACGAGCGCACGAACGCCTCGCCCTCGGGTACCTCGGCCACCCAGTCGAAGAAGTCCTGTTCGATGACGCCGGAGATGCCCGCCTGCCCGAAGCGCTGGCCGGCAAGGACCGAGGCCGGAGCAAGGTTGACTGGATCGATACCCACCACGGCATGGGCGATGATCTCGGCAGAGACCACCAGCAGGGTGTGGTCGAGGAAGAGCTGATCGTCGTCGCTGAAGCTGGTGCCGAAGGCGGTACGCAGCAGACGCGCCCACAGCGAGCGCTTGAGGGCCACCGTGGGATCGTCTCGGTTCTTCTCGTAGAGCGTGCGCAGATCGGCGTGGGCGAGTGCGTGAGCGGAGCTTCGCGCCCCGAGGCGGCGTTCGATCTCCCGCGGCGTGGGAGCGATGGCCTCCGCGGTGGCAAGCGCTCCCTCAAGCCAGACGATCAGGCCCTCGGCATCCGGCAATGCGCCGGCAAGCTCGAAGCGCGAGACCTCCTCCAGGGCATCCTCGACCAGATGGTAGAGACGCCACTCGGCACCGTCGGTGAGAATCCCGGTGTAGCGCTGGCCGAGCAGCTGGGTGCGCTCGCGCACGTAGCCGGCAAGCTGTCTCTCGGCCTGCTCGCGCACGCCGACCCGGCGAAGGTCTCGCTTGACCTCGATGGCGGTGAGGCCCGTCTCGATGTCGATGCGCCGCCCGCCGCCGACGTGGGCTTCGAGCTCGACGCTGACCAGGTCGCCCTCGCGCAGGCACAGGCCACCGTAGAGAAGCAGCGTCTGAATGTGTGCCTGGACGTTCGCCTCGGCTCCCAGCGCGCGGCCGGCGAGCTGACGGCAGAGCGCCGCAAGGTCAAGGGCTATCGCCATGACGACATCCTACTCGCAGCGGCTCGGCCGGCATGGGGCGTGCTCACGGCAGTCGGTCCTAAGAACCTCATGGGCACGTATTCTAGCGGCGGTGGCGGACGCCTGCCCCATCGCTGACGGGCTCAGAGCGACAGTACGTCGTAGCGACACATATCTCCACGTCCTGTAGCGAGGTTAGAAGGGCCCAAGAAGCAGGCCATCTCTGCACGACGCCGCTGTTCGGCCGATGCTAGCTGCGTGTGCTGAACCGGACCCCGCAGAGTAGCTCCTCGGCTGCACAGCGCGCGGTCCGGCCACACCCGCAAACCATTGTCAGCCCGCCGCATTCAGCCATCCATGGAGGTGGCTGAGACGGGTAGTTCAGAGCTCCGCTGCTGTGACGGCGGCCTCCAATGGCCGTTCGGCTTGGACACGCAGGGAAGAGTCGATCCACGTCGATCCGGCGTCACGAATCCGTGCCGCCTGGTGGCTATCAAGGAGCTCTACGAGCCGCCAGCGCCGGCCGAAGCCTGTTCAGCGTTCGGGAAGGCCGTTGAAGCGGAGGCTGGATGGGGCGCCACCCTGTGCCACGATTCGTTGGTGACGCATACCGACGAGATACCGTCCAAGTTGTCGTTCTTTGCCTCAAGATACGCACGATACGAATCGGCGCGAGAAACGAGGTGAATCTCCTCGGCGTGATTGCCATCGTCCTCTCGAGCAACGGCTGCCACAGCCACGCTCTCAACTAGGTCTGGGTGATTGCTGAGGTAGCCAGTCCTTGCGTCCACCAGAACGAGCTTCCATTCCGCTATCTTCGGCGACGTCTTCCGGCGGACAACGCAGTGGACTGTCCACAGACCCTCGACAGCATCCCGGGTCAGCCGGGTGAGCGGTATGGATTCCTCGCCCAGGCCCTGTAGCTCCTCCACTACGCTCTGATCGCGCTTGTTGCGAAGATACTGAAGGCGGATCGCGGACGGCGTCAACTTTGGTTCAACATCCCGAATGACTGTGTGGTCCGGCGGGTGGCCGACCATGTGTCCACCATACGAGGCTTGACGAATCGGGAAGTCGCTGTGCTGGGCGTAGTTCCGGAGTGCCTCCATGGCCCGATATCCGAGGCGACCGCGAGCGGCGTTGAAGGCCCTGTTCACCTCTCTGCGAGAGAGGGCCATCCGCTCCATGTCCTTCGGGACGGCGTCGCTGTAGGTCTTCATCGCCGTAAGCAGTATCGCGAGCCTGTGATTGAACATGGCGAGGTGACGGTCGTACCAATGCTTGTCATGCTTGCCGCTGCTTGTGGTACTGATCAGGGCAACACCGATAATCCCCTCCTCGAGGGCAAGATGACTCTCGACGACAAAGTCGAACTTCTCCTCGATGGACCGACAGTCGAGCAGGCGCTGCTTGGCCGTCTTGATGGACTCAAATTCGGTCTCCGTGATCTGGTCGAAGTAGCGATTCACCCCAGCCAGCGTGGTGATGCCATAGTCCATGATTGTGCCTGCCTTTTCCTGTCGATCCGCTGCCGAAGTCAATCGCACGCTGATGGCGTCGAGACCGCGCCAGAGGGCGACCACATCGATTGTACTGAGTGCTTACGAAACCAATCGGCGTTCTTTCGGAGGCTGCCGAACAGTCGCCTCCCCCCCGCATACAGCAATCGCACAAGTAGGGTGCGGCGTCGAGTTGGCGAGGACCGAGATCAGCCAAGTGACGCCGTTTGAGCAGGTCCTGCTCTTACAGCAGGTCACGACATCATGTAGCCGCACCATCTTGCCTGCAAGTGAGCAGCTCGCCGACAGTCTGCCGCCGATCCACGGGTCTATCCAGGCCGACGAATCGTCGCCTGGACGCTATAGCATGTCCTTGTGAATGATCTTTGGACAGGAAGCCGGGGCGGGTCGCACGCGGGCCGGGGATTCCACTATCAGGATGCCGTCGCCACCGAACTAGCTGTTCGTGCCTGGACGGGAGAGCTTCCTGTCCGTCGACTAGTGCCCGAAGGGCTGGATGACATCTCCATCGAATTCGACGGCCGATGGCTTCACCTCCAGGCGAAGTCGCGTCGAGAGCATCGCGGCGAGTTCGCCCTTGGCGACTTCTCTTCTGTGTGGCCACATCTTGCCGAGCGACTGCTCGCTGATCATGATGCTCGAGCCGGATTGGTGCTCGAACGCCCCTTCTCCGGCATCGAGACGGGGCTGGGCGGGACGTTGGCGGAGGCCGCAACAGGCCCGCTGAGGGAGGCCATTGGCCATGCCCTCAGTGGCATAAGCGTCGACGAGTTCCTTTCTCGAACCTGCATCGTCGTCATGCCGGCACATCAGTCGACCGCCGTTCGTCTCCTGGCCGAGAAGCTCAACATTGCGCCAGCCACGTGCCAGGCCCACTGCGGCGCGATCCGAAGCGAGATGGTGCGCCTCGCCGACGAGAACGGCATCCGAGGCGCCGATAACCCGGCAGCCACGACCGTCGGTGAGATCGGCCGCATCATCGACGACGTCAGCGAAGCTGTCGACAGCTCAGCCTTGAACGAGGCGGTTCGCGACGGAATCTGCGAACCTGTGGATTTCGCCACCGCAGTGGCCGACGAGCAGTTCTTCTCAGGAGTCGATGTCGTGGTCGGGCACGTTGTGGCGGGGCTGCCACTCGAACGCCGCGGCCCCTCCGATGCTCTGGCCGCGGCGCTGGCCGCTCAGGGTTGCGCCCTGGCCGTCGGACCTTCTGGATGTGGCAAATCTGCGCTCATCTGGATGACCACCTACGAAACACGTCACCTGGTGCGCTGGTATCGAGTCAAGAGACTTCGCCCCGAAGATGTGACCCCTTTGATTCGGCTGGCCAAGGGGCTCGAAGTGTCAGCAATCGCTCGCGTCGGCTTCGTCTGCGACGACCTGGGCCGACAGGACAGACTCGGGTTCGACGCTCTGTTCGAGGAAGCGCGAGGACTGCCTGGCACTCTGTTGCTCGGCGCATGCCGCCAGGAAGACCTCATCCTTGTGCGTTCAGCTCACCGTATTGCCCAGGTGCGACCGGAGCTCGACGAGGGCACTGCGAGGGGGATCTGGGCGGACCTTCGCATGAGGGGAGGAACGGACTGGGCAGAGTGGCGCGAACCCTTCACACAGTCGCGCGGCTTGCTGCTTGAGTACGGCCACCTCCTGACTTCAGGTGAGAGGCTTGAGGCCACCATCGCCGCCCAGGTGGAGGAACGCTTCCTTGAGCCGAATCGAGGCCTCGAGCTCGACGTCTTGAGCCTCGTTGCCGCTGCTGCAGCCTACGGGGGCGAGCTCGATGCAGTGCTGTTGACCGGCGCGCTCAGCGCGCACGCATCGACGATGAAGCTGGCGCTCGCCCGGCTTGTGGACGAGCATCTCATAAGCGAGCGAGACGGCATGCTGGGTGGGCTGCATGAAGTCAGATCTCAGCACATAGCCCAAGCCATCCACCGAGTTCCGCCGCCCCGCCTCGTCGACACGATGCAGCGAGTAATCGGCCTGGTCGACGCGGCCACGCTGCAGGCCCTCCTCGTCAGAGCGCTGCTGGACAGCGCGATCGACGATAACACTGCGGTCACCGCCGTGGCAGCTCGCATTGCCAACGACGAAGACCCCAATGTCCTGGCGGCCGCACTGTATGCCATGCGTCTTGTTGGTCTGGTGCGGACGACGCGGCAATGGCGTGGGCTGTTCGAGACTACGGGGGCGCGACCAGCGGATGCCTTCCTTGTCGCCCACTTCGTCGCCGAAGGCGGCGATACCAGCCTCTTCCAGACGCCTCTGCGACAGGCAGTCACCGAAGCGAGCAAGGTTCCCATCGACGACCTGCGAGGACCACTCCTAGCACGCATCGGCTCCCATGTGAGCCGGTCACTGGCAGCAACCCGCGATGTGGGTGTCGCTGCGAGTGTCCTCGCCGCATGCGGCGAAATCGGCACCGGAATCGACATCGATGCCGATGCGTTGATCGCCGTCGCCGGCGCCGCTTCGCTAGCTGATCTGCGCCTTCTGCTCGAGGCCGCGTACACAGCCGCGCCGCGACTCGCCATCGATCTCGTGGACGGTATCGGAGGATCAACCTCGCTACTCGAGAGGTTGGAGCACGAATTGCCCTGGGTACGCGACGCTCGGCTGGCGACAGGCGACGATGGGCGGCCAACGGTCGAGGCTAAGTACGCCTACGTGGTTGAGTCAGCGCAGCTGCCTGCACATGAAGCTGTCATGGACCTGGTGGGCTTCTTGGCTGCTTTCGCACCATCGGCCACCACGATCATCTGCACGGCCATCGATGCAACTGGCGGTGCGGCGGGCCTCGGCATGGCCCTAGCTGACAAAGCGATTAGGCGCGAGAACCTACCCTCCAGGGCAGCCGTCTGCTGGAGCCGTGCTCGCAGCCGCGCAGCTATTGCCGCCGTGGCCGCAGCGACGGTGACAGAGCACCAACTCGCTGCCCGCGACGGCATCGTCGCTGCCAGGAAGCTGGCTAGGTGTGCCGGCGACTCGTTTGTCTCCGGGCGAGCGCCGACCAGCGAACTCAGGAAGCAACTCCATGAATTGGCCAGGTCGGCCGCTGAGCTCAGACCGGCGCCCATCGCACTTGACGCAGCAGGGCCTTTGGATGAAGGCGAGCTTCCCATCAGAGATCCTGCGGGCGACGTCATGGTCATGACGAGCAGCAACCTGATTCCCAGACTCTTCCAGGGCGAGAACGTGGCGCCACTCGCACTCGATCTGGCTCGAAGGACGAGTGAACTTGTGGCGCCACAATGGTGGCAATTCGTCGACGAACCGCCATTCGAAGATCTGGCCGAGCTCCATCGGTCGCTTCGTGACCTCCATGACGTCGTGGCCGAGCAGCAGCTCGGCGATCGTCGCGCAGACATGGCCCTGCGGGCAGCCGGACGAGAGGGTGGCCTTAGCGCGGCTGCAACCGCCGCTAGGCGTCGATTGCATGAACGGATGAACGTACTCAGCAAGTCGGTCAGCGAGGAGGTGAAACGAAGTGGGATCCGTGCGCGTGTCCTGGTGCGGGAACCAGACCCCGGGTCGGACGGGCCAGCACAGGCCAAGTTCCTAGTGCTTGTCGACGTCGCCTCCATGATCGAGTGGCCGCAGCGCCTCGTGACCACAGTCGATCTGTGCCGACCACTGCTCCGGGATGGGGTCGACCTGTTCGCCGCTCCTGTTCGCAACGGACGAATCGTCGGCTCATCGGGGGTGGTAGTGCTGGACAACATCCGGCCCGACGAGACAGTCAGGACATGGCCCGACCTTCCATTCCCTCTGCTCGAAGAGAAACTCGGCGATACCCTTCAGGGCGGGCTGCAGGGCTTCGTTGAGGTCTCTGGCATCATAGCGACGGCCCATCAGGGCGGGCTGAACGATGCGGAAGAGGCTGCACTCAAGTCCGCTGTGGACAAGAAGAACGTTGCACTCGAGAACCTCGGTCAGCTCTGGGAGTCGACCCAGGACCCTGTTCTGGCCGAACTGCTCGGCGTCTTCGCTGCATTTCAGGGTCTGATCGAGAGTGAGGTGGCGGCCCTTGCGGATGGGGCGCCCGTACCCAACGGACTGGCATCATCGATAGTTGCAGGCCACAAGGGCACCCCGAATGAGGTGTACAACACAGCCGTGGGCGCGCTTGCTTTCGCCGCTGAATGGGACCTCGACCCCTTGATAGCTCGGACTCTACTCGAACAGACTCCCGAGTAGATCGAGAGAGCGCCGTACGCCCAGGTCAGCTGGACCTGTAAGGCCCTCAAAGAGGCCGCACAGAGCGACTGCCGCCGACCGGCCGCCGCTGCGCCTGTGCCGCTTCAGGGCGCATCGATGTCGGCCTCGGTGATGCCCCTGCGCAGCTCCCAGACGCTACCCAGCACACAGTAGCGGCCGCGGATGCCGACTACGCGACGCTCAAGCACGGATGCCATCTCATCGGCGTCGAGCTCCCCGCGGGCTCGGCGGCAGTGCTGCTCAACCTCCCTCTCGGCCATCTCAAGGAGCTGCTGACGGGCATCTTCCCGCCAGCACAGGCTGCAACGAGCGCTCTCTAGGTAGCCGAGAAAGATATCCGCCGCGTCCCGATCCCAGTGTTCTGCGATCCAACCCTCCCAGTCTGCCGGCTCATCTGTCCAGACCGGCCAGCCGCAGCTGGCAAGCTCCTGGCGAGCCTGCTGTTCATCGAGACCCAGATAGACGATGCGATGGCCCAGCAGCCGCAGGACGGCGCGCCAGAGCTCGCCGCTGGTGCTGCGGATCACATCGAAGCGATCACAGGCCTCGATGCTCCAGTGGGCGCGCACCCAGGCGTGGTAGCTACCGTCATGCTCGGCAGGCCAGGCCGGCCAGTCAGGGCACGCAAGCTCCTCGAGGTAGGCACGCAGGCAGCGCCCCTCGCGGCGGCGCTGCTCAGCCTCTACGGCCCGCAGATCCGGCAGCCAGCTTGGCATGGATCTCCTCAAGGAGGGTCAGTTCCTGATCGCTCAAAGCCGACAGGTCGGGGATCTCGACCTGGGCGGTAAGCGGTCCGCCGCCCGGCCCCGAGAGCTCGCGGCGCGCCGGCCTATCGAGGCCCAGCAGAGCAGCACGGCGCTTCATGATGCCCAGCAGGCGGTCGATGGCCCTCTCATCCCCTGACTGCACGCGCCGCCAGATAGCCAGCAGGGCGGCATCTAGGCGGGTCACCTCGAGCTCGCGCAGCTCATCGGCCGGCTCACGCAGGGTGGCCTTCAGGGCGCTGCTGACGGCTTTGTGGGCACCCGAGCTGGAGCGATAGCCAAGCCGCTCGGCAATCGTCTGGTAGCTGGCCCCGGCCTTGCGCAGCTCCAGGGCGGCGAGGTGGCGCTCGTGGGCTTTGATCTTGCTGCCCAGACGGTTCACCTTCCACCGCCTTCTATTCGCTGTGCCCTCTGAGCGGTGAAGCGCTCCCAGCGCGCCACCGCCACATCGACAAAGACAGGTGAGAGCTCGATGGCATGGCAGATGCGCTCGCTGGCCTGGGCGGCGATGAGCGCCGTGCCCGAACCGGCGAAGGGCTCATAGAGATGCTCTCCGGGACGCGTATGCCAGAGGATGGGGCGGCGGATAAGCTCTACCGGCTTGATGGTGGGATGCACCGAGCCGGGGCTATCCTCGATGGCTGAAGGCACTTCCCAGACGGCGGTGGCGTTGGCCGGCGGGCGCAGATCGGAGCTCGGCCGCTGGCCCGCCCGCCAGCCGTAGAGGGCCGGCTCGTAGTCCCACATAAAGTCGCAGCGGGTCAGCACGCTGCGACTCTTTCTCCAGATGATCACCTGGTGGGCGAGCAGGCCCGCTGCCTGCCAGGCCTCCAACACGATGTCGATGCGCATCATGCCAAACCACTGATAGAGGAAGGGTGTCGGAGTAAGGGCGTGTTCGAGCGCCATGTTCAGGAAGTCTGAGTAGAAGCCGACGGCGCTCTTCGGGTCGGTGTAGGCATCCCAGTGCTTGGTCTTGCGCTCCGAGGAGATCGCCTTGCCTTCTGTGCTCCAGCTCTGGGGATGGTTGCCGCCGTCGTAGTCGACGAGGTAGGGCGGGTCGGTGGCCATCAGGGTGGCACGATGGCCATCCATGACCTTCTGAACGTCCGCGGCCTTGGTGGCATCACCGCAGAGCAGGCGATGCTCTCCCAAGAGCCACAGATCCCCGGGCTTGCTGACCGGCTCTGCCGGAGGCTCCGGTACCTCATCCGGGTCAACGAGACCGCTGCTGCCCAGATCAAGCTCGATGCGGTTGGCCCGCGCCACCGCCTCAAGCAGGCCGGCAAGATCTTCGTTCTCGATGCCGGCCAGCAGCTCGGCGAGCGCCTCGCGATCAGCAGATGCCATGGCGGTGATCGGATCAAGGCTTGCCAGGATGATGCGCTCCTCATCCTCGTCAAGCTCGACGTAGACCACCGGGACGCTGGGCTGACCGGATGCCTTGGCCAGCTCGACCCGCAGGTGACCATCGACCAGATGACCGCTGCTTCGGTTGACGATCACGCTCTGCACCAGGCCGACCGCGGCCAAGACCTCTGAGAGGGCGCTTCGCTGATGGGCGGGATGCGCCCGCCAGTTGGCGGGGTTGGGCAGCAGGTCCTGGGGTGCTGCCTCGCCGTGGCCGACGATGCGATTGGCCCAGGACGGGGTCTTTGTTTCTGTGGTATTGGTGCTCATGTTCGGCTCCTAGAGGTAGTCCTTTCCGGGGTAGGGATGTGGAAGATCACGTTGGCGAGATTGCCGCCCAGCTTGGGGATGGCGCACTCGTACTGGCGGCGGACAGGAGCGGAGGCGCAGACGACCATCACCTTCTGGCGCCGGGAGGCAGCCGCAACAGCGGCCATCGCAGACCAGCGCTCGGCCGGGATCTGCCGCCCCTTCACCGCAGGACCTCACTATTCTTCAGGGGTACGGAGTCTGAAGAGTGAAGGCACACGACGCCTTCCACGGCGGCTCGGCCAGCAGAAGCCCCGCACCCCAAGCGCGGGCTGCTGGCCGGGCGCCGGGGGTCGTGCGAGCCACTATTCATCAGCACTCTCTCTCCAGTGATGAATAGTGCCTAACCGCCTACCCTGCATCGCAGACCAGCTCCTGCCGCTGCTGCTCGAGCGGCCGCCAGTAGCCGATGGCCTTCTTGCTTTTGGCCTGGGCCGCGTGGCCGACACGCTGCTGGCCGGTGATCTCGCCCGTGCGACAGAGATCGTCCAGCGCGCGCTTGAGCGTGCTCTCAGAGCCCTCGAAACGGCTGCCGAGCTCCTTGAGTGTCCAGGCCTCCTCCCGGCGCACCGGCAGCACGGTGAGCAGGTGCCGGCACGCACGCTCGTAAACGACGTCGCTTCTGGCGCCCAGCAGCTCGAAGTGGCCGAACTCGCCCAGCTCGATGATGAGCTTGCCGGTCATGCCGGCCAGTCGACCGATGCCCTCCAGCTCGCGCTGGCGGCCGCCCTCCGTACCGCCGCCCGTCTTGCGCTGCAGGTGGAGGATGTGATCGGCCTCGCCGGTGGTAGCGGAGGAGCCGCGACCAGACTCCCCGAGCGCTCCGCCACCCTTGCGGTCGTGGCGCAGGAAGAGCACGGCCACGCCCTCGGCGGCGATCAGACGCAAGGGCAGCACAGCTGCCGCCATGGCGACGGCGTCGTTCTCATCGCCGACCTTTGCCCAGCGGACCAGCGTATCGACGACCAGCAGGCCGATCTGATTGGCCACGCAGTAGCCGCGCAGCAACTCACAGATCTGTTCCCAGTCGCCGAAGCTGCCGCCTTGCAGATCGATCAACGACATCCAGTGCAGGCCGGCGATCTGCTCGTCCAGCAGATGCGCCTCAGAGAGGGCCTTGCGCCAGGTGATGAGCCACTCCTCGGTGAGGTAGAGGACCTTCGTCTTGGTGGTCGGCGCATCAAGAAACGGGGATCCGTGCAGCAGCGACCAGATGGCATCGAGGGCAAGCCGCGTCTTGCCATGCTTGGGATAGGCATCAAGCTCGACCACCGTGCCCCGCGCCAGGGCAAGCGGCGGAGCGATGATGTACTGCGGCTCGGGGACATCCATGGCCAGCAGTTCCGGGACGGAGTGGATGGGCAGAGCACTTGCCCGCCCCTCGAGACTCTCCGCTGCGGCACACGGGGTCTGTACCTGCAGCGCCTCCTCAACTAAGGCGAGCAAGTCCTCCTTGCTCATGCCAGCGGCGATGGCGTCGCTAACATCGCCTTTGGCCGGCAGGCCGGCGATCTCGACGATCGCTACCTGCACACCGGCCGACTGCAAAGAGGCAAGCACCTGCTGGGCGTGTCTGCGACCTGGCTCATCGTTGTCAGGCAGAATGGCCACTCGGGCACCGGCAAGAGCGCTGCAGTACTCGGCCCGCCACTTGCCCGCGCCGCCCGGGTTGCAGGTCGCCACTAACCCAAGCCTCTCAAGCGAGCCGACATCCTTCTCGCCCTCAACGATGAAGACGAGCTCACCACCCTTGGCTGCAGCCAGTACCTGCGGGTAGCGGTAGAGCACCCGGTGCGTCTCGCCTCGCTTCCAGCGCGAAAGCTTGGGGTTCCAGATCGGGAACTGCTTGTCCTTAGTCCGGGCCACAACGTAGAGGGTCTGGCCTGCCTCGTCGGTGTAGCGGTAGCGTTCACAGACGTGATGCGCGACACCGTCACGATCAGTCCAGGCAGCGGGAGTCTCAGCTCCGGGGGACTGGGTTGCCTCCGAGGGCGGACGGTAGAGAAGGAGCGTGTTGGGATCCTGCAGCGTCTTGGCGCGCACCTGCAAGCCAAGGCCGTAGGCTGTCTGCAGTTGCTCGGCTGAGCAGCCGCCCATGCAGCTGATGATAACGCCGTCATCGACCCGCTCTGCCGCCTTGAAGCGCAGACTGGGCTTGTGAGCCTTGCCGTCGGCCTCATGGACGGGGCAGAAGCCGACATACCAGCCGCCGCTCTCGCGCCTGCTCGCCGGCATTCGCTGCAGGATCTGCTCGAAGACGGTCACGCGCTTGAGCATCGGTGACCGTCCAGCATGGGGAGCGCTCTGGAGAAGCTGGCTACCCACGGAGCTGACCCCTCCACATCAGCCGGCGCCGAAGAGCTTGGCCTCAAGCCAGCTGCTTGCCACCCGGTAGCGATGCCCGAGGCGCAGCACCTTGATCGTACCCTCGCCCGCGAGCTGGTAGGTTAGCGATCTGGAGGCGCCCAGCGCCCGCCCGGCGAACGGCCACAGGCTCACAGTCGGATGCAGGTCCAGGTAGGCACGCAGCTCATCCCGCGGCATGCCCACAGGATCGGGTTCTGGCTTAGGCATCGCCATCGCGCTCCTTGTGGCAGCCGCAGCTCGCAGAGCCCTCACAGCCGGGCGCTCCACAGCACTCTCTCCCACCAAGCCTGCTGATCAGGGCGCCGTAGGCACGGCCGACTCGGCCTCGAGGTGAGCGCTGCCCGCGCTCCCAGTGCGAGATGGCGGCCGCCGAGACGCCAAGTGCCCCGGCCAGCTCAGCGGCCGACAGGTCTGCCGCCAGACAGCGCCGACGCCCCTTACCGGAACGTGCGTAGTGGCGTCCGTGGGCCAGCAAGAGAAGCTCATCGCCGTTCATCGCGACTCTCCAAGGTGTGGATCCAGGGGATAGCATGGAACAGAGTAGGTAGCCGGTGTAGGTCTGTCAATTCTTGTCCTTATCTCATATCTAACAACTCGCGGAACAGCTGCTGCGCCGGTACGTGACGTTCACTAGAAACGAGAATATGCTTGACATGCCTGTGCCGATTAGCTACCATGGCGGCCATGGAATGGCCCAGCCCGCAAGCGGTGGTACGCGCCTCGATCATCTGGCACTCGAAGGACGGTGAGCCCTGGCTTGTAAGCCTCGACTTCGCCCAGGTCCAAGGACGCATCGAGTGCGTGGGCATGGCGATGCGCTCCTATCTCGCCGGCGAGGCGCAGGATGAGCTGGGCGACTACCGCTCCTACCTGCGCGACCCCGTGAGCCGCACCGACATCGTGCCCGCCAGACCAGCGCTGCCGGAACTCACGCTGGCCGACCCCAACTCGCGTGCCGCCTACCTGCGAGCAGTCGAGGAGCAGGAGATGGTGGGCCTGCATCCGGCCATGCACGACCACGACGCCGTCGATGCCCTCCTGCACGAGGACGAGCCTTGGGCGCCGAGAACATCGCCACGGGCCCTACGCAGCACCACTTTGCGTGACCTCCCCCTGGGTGACCTGCTGTCCCGGGTACGGCGACGGGTGGCCGAGCAGTGGCGCAGCGGCCTGCTCGCCCCGCGCGAGCTGGCAGCAAGCGCAGCGTGCGAGACAGCCGAGCCCCAGACAGCTTCCTCACTACCACCAAGCGAGCAGCAGCGAGCCCTCCTTCGTGCCCGTGAGGAGCTCGAGGACCAGACGTGGAAGCTGCTGGCGCTGGTGCGCGAGCGCGGCGGCTACGACGATGAGTTGATCCGCCGCCGCGACGACCTGGCGCTTGGTTTCGCTGAGCTTGATGCCAAGGAGCACCCCGAGCGTGAGCGAGCCCGCGAGATCGAACAGCAGATCAGGCAGATCGAAAGACAGCTTGAGGAGGCCGCACAGCACAACCTTGCCGGCGCGCAGTGTGGACCGCAGATCGCCGAGCTAACTCTCCGCCTCACAGAGCTTGAGGACCGCAGGATGGGTCAAGACAGCGATCTCGCCCAAGCCGTTGCCCAGCAGCGCCCCGTGTTCCTCGATACGGAAAGGTTCATGCGCCTCACACAGGAGGCGGCCAGTTCGTTTGCTCTCCCCGGGCAGAAGACCGGAAGGCCGCCGCACTATTCGCGCGCCCAGCTTGAGTTAGTCGCCAAGACCTATCGTGAGGCCTATGAGGCCGGCAGCAGCTCACCAACCAAGGATGTGGCCGTCAAGCTGGGCATGACGCGCCCACGGGCCGCCAAGCTCGTCATGCGCTGCCGTGACCCGCGGGTGGGCCTGCTGCGACCGACCGCGAAGCGCAAGGCGGGTGAGGCAAGACCTTCTCCCTCCGACGCCGCAGATCCCAGGGCGAACGATTCATGAGAGGCCACATCCGCAAGCGATCCGAGTCGGGCGGCTGGGAGTACATCGTCGATACCGGCACAGCGGCCGCGCAGCGCTGCACGGTCTGTGGCAAGCGCTTCTGGGTAGAGCGCAAAGCCAAAGAGGCTTGTCCTGCGTGTGGCGGGGCACTGCGTGAGACCGAGGAGCGCCGGCGGGTCACCAAGGGCGGCTTTCGCACCCGCAAGGAGTGTACTGCGGCGATGAACAAGGTCCTGACCGCGGTTGAGGAGAAAAGCTACAGCACCCCCACCAAGATCAGCCTGCGTGAGTTCCTTCTCAAGGAGTGGCTGCCGGCGATCAAGGCGACCGTGCGCCCCTCCACCTACTACTCCTACGTGCAGCACGTGGAGTGCCACCTCCTGCCCCACATCGGGTCGGTGAAGCTCATCGATCTCTCCGGAGCACGGATCAACGCCCTCTATGCGACCTTGGCTGAGAAGGGCAAAAAGGACGGGGTGAGCGGCCTCTCGCCACTGAGCATCCATCACGTCCATACCTGCCTGCACAAGGCCTGCAAGGACGCCGTGCGCTGGGGACACCTTCCCAGGAACCCCCTCGATGCCGCCGACCCGCCCAAGGCAGGAGTCCGGGCGGAGATGAAGACCTGGTCGGCTGAGCAGCTCGGGGCCTTCTTATCTTCCGTGCGCGAGGATCGCCTCTATCCCCTCTGGCACACTCTGGCGATGAGCGGCATGAGACGCGGTGAGGCCTTGGGCCTGCGCTGGGAGGATGTGGACCTCGCCAACACTCGCCTCTCGGTGCGCCGCGCCCTGATCCCCTGCGGACGCGAAGTGATCGTCAGCGAACCCAAGACGGCCAGAGGCAGGCGAGCCATCGCCCTCGATGCTGAGACGGTCGAGGTGCTCAAAGCTCAGGCCGCGCGCCAGCTTGCCGAACAGACGGAATGGGGCAAGGCCTGGATCGACACCGGCCTGGTGTTTACCAAGGAGAATGGCGAGGCGCTGCATCCTGAGGATGTGACGCGCTACTTTCGCATCGCCGTCAAGAAGGCGCTGTTGCCCAAGATCAGACTCCACGACTTGCGACATACCCATGCCACCCTGGCGCTGCGGGCCGGCATCCACCCCAAGGTGGTCTCCGAACGCTTAGGTCATGCCACCGTCTCGATCACCCTCGATACCTACTCGCACGCCATCCCGGCCATGCAGCAGGAGGCGGCGAGCCTGATCGCGGAACTGGTGTTTAGCAAGTAGGCCGGGCAGCTGCGAATCAGCCGAAGAAGGCGCCGTACTGGTCGCAATCGACGAGCTTAAGTAGCGAAGCCAAGTCTGGTGATGGCTCTGCCGGCTCGTAGCGATGCCAGCGCCGATCGGCGCGCATCCAGTAGAGGGTCCAGCGGCGGCTGGTGCGTACGAAGCGAAACTGAGCGACCGGCGTGCGCATACGCTTGGAGCGATCCCGCCAGTCGGGACGCTCCTCGGAGAGGATCACGCTCTGACCCTCGAGCTCGTAGACGAAGGCAAGCTCGGAGCGTGTCTTAGCGCGGCAGTAGGAGCCGATCAGCCGGTCGACGCGCTTGCGTTCAAGCTCGCTGAAAGCCATCCTGCGCTGCCTTTCCTCATCCGACGCCCACCACCCGAATGCGCGGGTGTCACCTTCGCGACAGCCATACCGTGCTGCCCTGTGCGCAACCGTACTCTACTATCCCCTTCAGTCTCATCGGCAAAATGTCGGCATCGGGGCCGATTCTAGCCGATTCGAGGGAGGGGTGGAGAGGGGAAAACGCCAGGAGCAGGCATTTTGTGGTGCCCCCGGCTGGAATCGAACCAGCGACACCAGGTTTAGGAAACCTGTGCTCTATCCCCTGAGCTACGAGGGCAAAGTGCCGATTTGCAGGGAGTTCTCTCTGCGACGACTCGGCACAGAATACCACGTGTTGCTCATGAGTTGCTCAATCTGCAGGAAACGTGACGGCGAACGGCCCCACAGACCATTCCCGCGCGAGTTGCGAGGTCTGCGACGCCGCGAGCCCCAAGTACGCCTTCTCTGACGACTTCTCGGAAATCTCGGCTGCCCAGACCCTGACCGTCTACCAGCACGCGACTCGCACCGGGAGTTTCGCCGAGCACCTCGAGGCCCGCATAGACGACCTAGCACACTACCGTCGTCTGCCGCGGGAGAACCTCCTTGCCCTGCGCCGGCGGCGCGTCAGCCCGCATGCCTCTATCTTCGCCCTTGCCGACCCGCACCGTGCCGAGATCCTCGGCCGGCTCCGGATGATGCTCGCGGGACCCTGGGGCAGGAGCTTCGACCTCGCGCGGTCAGACTGAGGAGCGAAGGTGGGCAGAGCGGATGGGTGGCATGCCTCCTGCGGAGGCAGGTAGTCTGAGGGAGATCAGGTCGTCCTTCAGGAGGTTGTGATGCGCAAGGGTCGGTTCGTCTTGACACTGATCGCCGTGCTGGCGCTGCTCGCCGCGGGCTGTGGCGGATCAGAGGAGGCTGTGGACGAGAAGACGCCGGCCGAATCACCCACGGCAACGACATCAGCTCCAGCCAGCCCGGCTGGCGACACCTGGACGACCGTCGTGACCCTGAAATCGAGTGACCCGCAGAAGCTCGAGGGCGTGCTCATCAGCGAGCCCTTCGACGTCGCCGGTACAGCCAGGCTCGAGCTCGACATGCCTGACGGTGGCCAGTCCGACGGCGTCATCGCCATCATCATCCCGGCCGAAGAGGCCGCGGACGCCAGCGCGATCCTGGGGGCGATCTCCGACGCGCCATCGGTGACGCTCATTCCCTCCGCGCCGACCAAAGAGGTTACGGACCTGGATGGCACCTACGTGCTCGTGAACTCCGTGCAGACCACCGAGAAGGCCTGGACGCTGGAGATCAAGACGCAACAATGAGGGTGGCCGGCGGCGAAGCTGTTGACGACGCCGGTCTCACGGCAGAACTCGGATGGGAGTAATCATGGGACGTATGAGAAGGTATGCTGCGCTGCTCCTTGCAGCGGCTGCGCTCGCCGTCATGTTGGCAGCCTGCGGAGGCGAGCCCGACGCCGATGAGCCGAGCGGTGAGGCGACGCCCTACACGAACGCCGTGTACGGCTTCACGCTGAGCTACAGTGAGCCCTTGGGCGTGGTCACCATGGACCCCTCCGCAGGCGAGGCCTACGCCATCGCCTTCGCCGACAAAGAGGGCACACTCGTCAACGATCAGTACGCCAACGGCCTTCGGGTATCCGTCCTCGAGATGGACCAGGCGATCGAGGCTGCTGATGTGCCGAAGTTGGAGAAGGAGATCGCAGGTGTCATCAAGGAGATGATCGCCGACCTTCCTGAAGGCAAGACCACGGGTGAGGTCACCGCGGTCACCGTGAACGGTACGCCCGGCTATGTCGTCGACTACGAGAGCGCGATCTCCGGCGAGCGAGGCCTCGGCCGACTCTACATCCTGATCAAGGGCGACAAGGAGTACCACCTGACGCTGCAGGCCGTGGCGGCCGACTGGGAAGAACTTGAGCCCATCCTGGAGAAGACCGCGCAGACGTTCACGCTGAAGTAGAGCACGGCTCGTGCGCTGAGGGCGCGTCACCCCGTTCACCCATCCCGACCTCTCTGTCGATGGAGGGCCCGAACGATCGTCAGAGGCGCCGCCGGCGACCGGTACGCCGAGCACTCCGGCGGCGAGGCAGCGACGATTACCGCATCACAGCCGCTCCACGGCTAGCGGCACGAGGTCCGTCCGTCATTCCACTCACAAGTTCACCACTTTCGCCGCCCCGAGCATGGTCTCCGCGATCGCGTACATGTTGGAGATCTCCCCGGCGGCCACCTTGTCCTTGAGTTCGAAGTGGCCGAGGCAGGTGCCGCACAGGAGGATCCTCACGCCCCGAGCCTCCAGACGCCCGAGGTCCTCCAACGCAGGCGACCCCGCGACGGCCAACTTCACCCCGCTGTTGAAGAAGATCAGGGTGTCCGGCGGCGAAGTCACTTTCCCGAGCGTGTGGAGGAAGTTGCGCAGGAGCACCTCCCCCAGCTGATCGTCGCCGCGTCCCATCCGGTCGCTCGAAACAGCTACCACCACCGGGCTTCCCGTCCCGGTCGCGTCCTGTCGATCCATCACTTCCTCCTTCGCGTGGCGCCTGTGCGCCGCGTCATCATTGCTGTCCGTCCATCCGTATGTCGTGCGTTCCCTCGACCACCGTGCCGGCCACCCCGAGTACCTCGCCGGCCCGGTGGCGCTCCGCCCAGTCCACGCGCAGGCAGACACCGCACTGAGAACTCACCTGACGGGGTACAGGTAGCAGCCGGCACTCGATGCGCGCTCGCAGGAGAGCTTGTTCGCCCTGCACCGCATGGTTGGCGGACGGCACCAGGAACAGCGTGTGGGTCGGCGGGAGCGCGCTCAAGATGGACTCGTCATCCCCGAAGCGGTCTTGGCAAGTCGGCTCACTGCTTCGAGCGCGCACGCGATGTCCGCATCCGTCGTGAACGCGCTCAGCGAGAACCGCACAGTGCCGACCGGGTACGTCCCCAGGGTTTCATGGGCCAAGGGGCTACAGTGGAGCCCCACGCGAGCGGCGATCCCGAACTCGTCGTCGAGACGGCGTCCCACCCCCCCCGGGCTCCATCCCCGCAATCGTGAAGGACACGGTGGAGAGCTGCCGGCGTGCGTCCCGTGTGCCGTAGACCCGTACGCCGGGCAGCTCGCCAAGACCCGAGAGCAGGCGCGACGTCAGCTCGATCTCCCGGGCCCGCACCTCCCCGACTCCGCGTTCGAGGAGCCAGTTCGCCGCCGCCGTCAGCCCGGCCAGGCCGACCACGTTGAGCGTGCCGCTCTCGAACTTGTCCGGCAGGAAGTCGGGTTGCAGCTGCGACTCCGAGCGGCTGCCCGTGCCGCCGCGCATCAGTGGCTCGAGGCGCGCGACGTCCACGCGCGGTCCGACGACGAGCCCCCCCGTCCCCGTCGGGCCCAGCAGCGCCTTGTGGCCGGTGAATGCCAACAAGTCGGCGCCGAGGTCATCGAGCACGAAAGACAGGGCGCCGAGCGACTGCGCCGCATCGACGAGGAGCAGCGCGTCGTGTGCCCGCGCGATCGCCGCGAGCTCGGCCACGGGAAGGATGGTGCCCACGACGTTGGAGGCGTGGGTCGCGACGATCAACGCCGTCTCCGGACGGATCGCCCGCTCCACGTCGGCCGGGTCGAGGACTCCCTGCGGGGAGCACGGCGCCACGGTAACCGGAGCCCCCTCCGCCTCGAGCGAGCGGAGCGGCCTCATGACGGAGTTGTGCTCCATGCCCGTGGTGATCACGTGCCGGCCCGGGCGCACAAGGCCGCCGATCACCAGGTTCAGGGCGTGCGTCGCGTTCGCGCAGAAGACCACCCGCAGGGGATCGTCGAGGCCGAGCAGTCTGGCCACCGCGGACCGGGCCTGGAAGACGACCCGCGCCGCCTCGACCGAGCGGCGGTGTCCCGAGCGGCCGGGGTTCGCGCCGACCTCAGCGAGGTAGCGGCTCATGGCGGCGATCACCTGCGGCGGCTTCGGCCAGCTGGTGGCGGCGTTGTCGAGGTACACGACCGGCGGTGGGACAGGGGCGCTCACAGCTCACCAGCCAGACCGTGAAGCGCCGCCCCCAGGGCCCCGACGAGCTGTGGGTCGGCGACGGTGACCAGCGGTCCTGCGTAGCCTTCCCGCAGCAGCTGGCGCATCGCCGGATTGCGGGCCACTCCGCCCGCGAACAGCAGCGGGCCTTCGGCGCCGATGCGCTTGAGCATGGCCAGCGCGCGGCGGGCGATCGCCTCGTGCAGACCCCGGGCGATCCGCTCTCGTGACTCCCCACGATGTAGCAGGCCGATCACCTCGCTCTCGGCGAACACCGTGCACATCGACGAGACCTGCACCGCGCCGTCACTGCGCAGGGCGCCGTCTCCCAGCTCGTCGAGTTCCAACCCGAGCGCCGTGGCCATCACCTCCAGGAATCGTCCGGTACCGGCAGCGCAGCGGTCGTTCATTTCGAAGTCCTCGACCTCGCCGCTCGCGGTCAGGCTGATCGCCTTGGTGTCCTGCCCTCCCACGTCGAGGATGGCCCGCACGCCAGGAGTGAGGTGGCGTGCGCCCAAGGCATACGCCTTGATCTCGGTGATGGCCGCCGCGCCGAAGCCGTCGGCGGCAGCGCGGCGGCCGTAGCCCGTAGCGACCACGGTGTCGTGTCCGCCACGGGCCACGAGCCGTGCGGCCGCTTCCTGAGGTTCGAAGCCCGAGCTGACCACGGCCTTGCCGACCACGACGACCGCGGGTGAAGCAGCGTCGGACGGCGATCCCACGAGCCAGACCGCATCGACGGTACGCGATCCAATGTCGAGGCCGAGCACGCGGCGCTCAGGCACAGCCGGCCCGTCTCATCGCAGCATCTCCACGAAGGCTTCGACCCTGGTGCTCAACTGCCCGACGTCCTCGGCCGAATAGTCCGTGTCGAGGCGCAACACAGGATAGCCGGCCTGCTTGACCGCTCGATCCACGGACGTCGCCTCGGTCTGATAGGTCGCGCAGAACTGCAGCGACTGGTGGATGACTCCGTCCGCGCTTAGATCGCGGGCCAAGCGCAGGACATCTTCCGTACGCTCCGCATTGGGCGTAAAGCAGGCGCAGTGGATGTCGAGGTACTTGTCGGCGATGGCGTCCAGCATGCCGTCGAGCGTCTCCGGGTTCTCGTCCACGAGCTGCTCGTAGTACCGGGAGCCTGTGCACTGCTCCTCGCCGACAATCACCGCACCGGTCTTCTCGACGATGGTGTGGATCTTCCAGTTGGGGACCGACATCGGCGTGCCCGTGATCAGAACGCGCGGGGCTTCCGCCGGCGCCACGCCCACACCGTCGGCCACGCGCTGCTCGAGCTCGTCGGCGATCTTGTTCACCATCTGGGTGAAACGAGGAACGTCGTCGTAGAAGGCGACCTGGACCGCGAGCAGCGCGTCCCTACCCGAGATCGGCGCCGGCCGGGCCGTCCTGCAGGCGTTGAGGCGCTGCAACGCGCGACGCTTGTCGTTGACCTCGCGAGTCGCGGTCTTGAGCGCCAGCGCCTCCAGCCTGCGTCCGGTGACCTCCTCCAGCTTGACAACCAAGCGGTCGATTTCGCCACGCCACAGCGTCCGGTCCGCGGGGCGCTTCATCTGGGGCAGCTCCATCACGTAGACGGGCGTCAGCTCGCCGAGCAGCTCGTAGGCCTTCTTCTTGCCGTCGCAGGTGGTCTCCCCGATGACGAGATCCACGGACTCGGCGTAGGGGCAGACCTTGTCCAGCTGGAAGCCCATCGCCGACTTGATGAGCGCGCAGGTGTTGCGCGGCAGGTAGCGTTCGGCCTCGTCGTAGGCCCACTCGGCGCCGGCGCAGAGCCCGACGCTCAGACCCCCCAGGGCGCGGACGATCTCCTCCGGCACGTAGAGGCAGAACGAGCCGATCACCTTGTCCCCGGCCGCCCTGTGGTCGACGAGCTCCTTGATGCGCAGGCCGTGGATTTCGCTCATGACGAAGTCGAGGTAGGACATGCCCTCGGGCCGCCCCTCCTGCGAGAGGTAGCTCTCTCGGTACAGCGCGGGGATGGCTCCCAACAGCCTGTCGTGGCCGGCAAGGTCCAGGCCGAGCTCCTGCCACATGGGATGGTAGTCGACGGCGTTCTCGTTCATGGTTCTCCTTCGGAAAGGACGAGGTCATGCCTCGCTCGAAGGAACCAGGCGTGGACCCGGGCGGGGAATGCGTCAGAACGCGGCGAGGAACTGGTGGCGCCGATCGAGCGCCGAGCCGATCCAGGTCAGCTGCCGCCCCTCGAGGAGGACGATGGTGTGGAGCCCTCACGGGGCTCCCGCCGGCATGTACGCCCGCAGGCGACGGCGAGGCCGGCTCAGCGACTGGGCTCGAGCATGGTGAGCTCCATGATCCACCTCCTCCCTTGTGTCGTTCAGACCCTACACCGGCGGCTCACGCGGATAAACCGTCTGAGGATGGTCTCACTCGCCACGTCATGCCTGCACGATTCACCGCGCCAGAGGCCGTGAGGAAAGGGTAGCCGGAGTCGATCGCTCAACGGGCCTGAGCGCCCGCTGTAACCACAGTGCGGCAGGTTGCTATAAGTTGCTCACTCTGCAGAAAACGTGCGGCGCGAGGGCTTCGTTGGCGGCCCGGCGCGCCTCAGACGCTCACGGGACGGTGATGACGCGCGTGAACACCTGGCGCGGCACAGCGAAACGCATCGCCCCGGGTGAGCACACGGCATTGCCGGGGCGGAGGTCGCCGACCAGACCGAGCAGGTTGTAGGCCTCGGCCCGCGGCATCACGAGCTTGCGCTCGACGAAGTCGACCATGTCCCGCATGGCGCACGCGGCAGCGTCCTCCATGGTGACGCCCCATCCGCAGGTCATGATCTCGGCGGGCGTCTCGATCATCGGCCGGGGCAGCGAGATCCCCTTGCGCACCGCGACCTCGACCGTCGCCACGCAGGAGACCTCGAGGCCCTCCCCGGCAGGCTCACCGTCGCCGATCGCCGCGTGAGCGTCACCCATGGCAAGGAGGGCACCGGCGACGAAGACCGGCAGGTAGACGGTGTTGCCCGCGCACACGTCCTTATGGTCCATGTTGGCGCCGATGTCGCCCGTACGGAAGGTGGCGATCGGCTCACCTGCCGGCGCTACCCCGAAGGTGCCGAGCGACGGCCTGACCGGGATGAGGACGTCGTCCCGAAAGACGACGACCCCGTCACGCACGGGCGCGATCTTAGTGAACTGCTCGATGCCGTCGTCCTTGAGGAAGCCGTACTCGCCGGGAAAGCCCACCGACGAGCCTCTGTCGCCGACCTCGATGTTCAGGATGCGGACCGCCAGCACGTCGCCGGGCTCCGCCTCCTCCACGAAGATGGGACCAGTCGCAGGGTTGATGCGATCGAAGTCGACCTGGGAGGGGCCGTGCTCGGGCCTGCTGACGGCCCCGTGGTTGCAGTCGTCGCACTCCAGCACGACGACGTCACCGGAGCGGACCCTGACCGCGGGAACGGACTCCTTGTCGAAGGCGTACACCACGTGGGAGGCGTCGACGTGATGCAGTCGACTCCCTTCCTGCTCTGGCATCTTGCCCACCGTTCCTCCCGCCGCCGATCGGACACCATTCGGCCGATGCGCGCGTCTTCTCGTCGGCATCGCGGACCAGGCTCGCCGAGCCTCGCCTCGGATGCTATAGGTGCCGGCGGCAGCTTGCCAGCTAGACGACCTTGCCAGGCGCCGGCGCCTCTTCCTGAGCGCGCTGCGCCTGCACCGCCTTGAGCACGGCCCTCGTGACCTCGCCGAGTCCGGCTACGGCCTTGGCCAACGAGCGGAGGTATCGCCGTGCAGCTTCACCCGGCGCCAACGGCACCACGCCCTGCCTGATTCTCGACAACGGTTAGACACTCGTCCTGCTGGACGGGGATCGATGCGGCCGCTACAGTTGGCGCGAGGAGCGCCGCGGAATCTGCTTGCGGTTGCAGCGAGGCCGAAGGGAGACCTGTCATGCACCTGTGGACGAACGGTGATGGAGACGCGAGCGCTCGCGTGCCCTCGTGGCGGAGCCTGAAGCTGCTGTCGATCGCCGCGCTCACGTTCACTGCTGCGATCCTCTGCGTGACCGCCGCCATGCCGGCGTCGGCTCGCGCGGCCGAGGCGGACGCCTACGAGCCCGACGGCTCCTACCTCCTGGCCACACCGCTCCTGCTCGGGGACACGCCGCAACAGCACTCCCTCTACCCGGAGGGCGACGAGGACTGGCTCTCGATCCCGGTGCAGGCCGGCGTGGCGTACGCCATCGAGACGGCCGCCGGCGCCGTGCCCGACGACCCCAACACGGAGCTTCGTCTGTACGACTCCAACGGCACGACCCTGCTCGACGTCAATACCGACCACTACTCGCGCCTCGTGTTCGCCGCGAACGAGGACGAGACCCTCTACGCGAAGGTCGACGGATGGTACACGGGCACGTACGCGATCTCGGCTAGCATCGTCAGCGACTCCTACGAGCCCGACGGCTCCTACCTGCAGGCGAGGCCGTTCACCGTGGGCACCACCCTGCAGCAGTATTCGATCATCCCTGATTACGACGAAGACTGGATCTCCTTCCCGATGGAAGCCGGATGGCGATACCTGATCGAGACGGCTCCGGGGGCGACTTCCGAGGACCCGGACACGGTGCTCGCGCTCTACGACAGCGACGGGACGAGCCGCATCGACATCGACGACGACGGCGGCACAGGCACGTTCTCGCGGATCGAGCACGAGGCCACGACCACCAGGACGGTGTACGCGAAGGTGAGCGCCTGGAGCGCCGGCACCTACGCCCTGAGCGTGACGCGCACGCCGATCATCAAGATCGGCTTCACCCCCGCGAGCCTCGACTTCGGCGAGGTGGCGGTCGGCGAGAGCCTGCAGCGCACGCTCGTGGTCGAGAACCAAGGCGTCGGGCCCCTCGTCGTCGGCACCATTGACCTCGCGGGCACGGGCTTCTCGATCGTGCGCGACGAGGCCGGCGGCACCACGATCCCGGTCGGGGAGTCGCGCGAGATCGACGTGCTCTACACGCCCACTGACGCCTACACGGGCGCCCCCAAGGCGGTGGCGCACGACTGGGGAAACCTGCTCGTCGAGTACGTGTACTCGGACGGCTTCATCCTCGGGTACCGGCTCTACTCGGGCTTTCAGAACGAGGGCGGGCCCGGCAGCCTGGGGTGGAGCATCTCGGTCGCCGGCGCGCCTGCGACCGGCTCGGGCAGCGTCGTCGCCGGAGGCCGGTACAACGTGAGAGTGTCCATGAGCCATGGCGGAGCCTCCGGCCTTGTCGAACTGCTCACACCGGTGGCCGACTCGTGGGACTTCCAAGACACGCTCGGCGGCCTGTCCGGCGTCACCTACGTCCGGGTACCCGAGGCGACGCTGACGATCGCCAGCAACGACGACGACGAGCCGACCATCGACGTCGGCGTCTTCGGCGTCGCCGTGCCTGATGGCCCGGCTGATGCGACGATCACGACCACCTCCCCCTCCGTCACCCTCGCCAAGTACGGCGCCGCCTACAACGTCACCGGCGCCCTCACCTCGGGCGCCGAGGCGGTGCCCGGCAAGACCGTGGTGCTGCAGCGCTCCTCCAGCGAGAGCGGCCCCTTCACCAATACCAGCGTGACCGCTGTGACCGCGGCCGACGGCTCCTTCTCGCTGCCCTGCAAGCCGGCCACCAAGACCTGGTACCGGCCGCGCTTCGCCGGCGACGCCGACTACGCGCCAGCCTACGGCGGGATCATCTCCGTCCTGCCCCGCGCCTACGTGGGCAACCCCATCGCCCCCACGGCGATGTACGCATACAAGGCGAAGACCGTCTACGGCTACCTGAAGCCCCGCCATACCGCGGGTACCTACCCGGTGCGCATCTACAAGTACCGCTACGTCTCCGGCAAGTGGAAGAGCTACGGCTACGTCAGGGCCAAGGCCACCAACTACTCCTCCTACACCAAGTACTCGGGCTCCGTGAAGCTCGCCTACCGGGGCAGGTGGCGCCTGCGCGCCTATAACCTCGCCGACGCCGGCCACGCGGCGAGCTGGTCGAGCGGCTACGACTACGTGACTGTGAAGTAGGCGCGCCGCAGGACTGCGCACCCGAACCGGACTCGAGCGGACGGCGCTCTCGGGCGCCGCTGCCGGGCCGGCTAATGCCCTCAGGTCGACGCCCGCCCTCGTGCCCCGGTCACTTCTCCTTATCCCGGAACATCTTGAGCAGCGCGCGCACGCTCTCGACTGAGATCGAGTCGATGATCCGCGGCAGGCCAACCGAGTCCTTCATGGCGATCGCCCTGCTCGTGAGCGGGAACTTCTCATCGGCATCGATGACGGCCTCGACGACGACGGGGCCCCCGGCCTCGAGCGCCTTGCGCATCGCCGGGCCGACCTCGTCCGGACGTTCGACCCGCTCCCCGCCCGCCCCGAACGCCCTCGCGATCGCCACGAAGTCCACGTCGCTGAACATCGAGGCGCAGTACCTGCCCTGATACGACAGCGCCTGGACATCATGGATCAACCCGAGGCGGTTGTTCTTGAGCACGATCCAGATGACGGGCACTTGGTACTCGACGGCCGTCAGTACTTCCATGCCCGTCATCAGGAAGTCGCCGTCGCCGCACATACACACGACTGGCGACTCGGGCTTCCCGAGCTTTGCCCCGATGCACGCGGCCACCGAAGATCCCATGCACGCCAGCCCAGACGGCAAGAAGTTCATCCCCTCCGGGTACGACTGGAAGTACCGGAGGATCCAGGAGTAGGTGTTGCCCATGTCGCCGAAGACCACGGTGTCCCTCGGCAGGGCGGACCGCAGCTCCCGCATCAGCCTCTGGGGCTTCATGGGCACGGCGTCGGAGAAGCTCTCGTCCTCCTCAAAGTACTGCGTCGAGCCCTTGAACGGGCCAAGATCGCGTGCCGGCTTCGGCGGTTTCGCACGCAGACAGGTATCGAGGGCGCGCAGCGTCGCCGTGGCATCGGCGACGACACCGACCGTCACCGGGAAGTTCTTGCCGATCTCGTTCGGGTCGATGTCGACCTGAATCAAAGCCTTCGACGGCGCGAGCTTCGAGTCCCAGGCGTGACTGGTCATCTCGCTGAGGTCTGTGCCCAGCACGAGCAGAACGTCGATATCGTCCCGGAGGTAGGTGTTGGCGGCCTTCGAGCCCCTGATGCCGAGACACCCGAGGGAGAGCGGATGGTCCTCGGGGAAGACGCCCTTCGCTTTGCCGGACGTCGCCACCGGGATCTGCAGCCTCTCGACGAAGTCGACCAGCGTGCGGTCGGCGGCGAGCCTGGCGGCGCCGTAGCCGAGCAGAAGGGCAGGGTTCTGCGCCCCGTACAGCAGCTCGCCGATCTCGTCGACCGTGTCGGGCTCCGGTATCGAGGCGGGGTCGAGCGGCCGGTAGGCAGCCGGCGGGACGATGTCCTCCTCGACCTTCTCGAGCTGGATGTTCGAGGGGAAAGCGAGGTGGACTGGACCTGGGCGGCCCGACTGGGCCACCCGCAAGGCGGTTCTCACCGTCCTCGACACCATGTCCTTGTCCGCGACCATCACGCTCATCTTCGTCACGTTTCGGAAGAGCGCGACCTGGTCGACGGAACGCCCATAGCCGGTAGCCTCCTGGTGCGCGCTGCGGCCGAACGACTTGGTGCCCACCTGGCCGGTGACGACCAGCAGCGGAATCGAGTCCATATGCGCGGCGGCCACGCCCGTGACCGCGTTGGTCGCCCCTGGCCCGACGGTCGCGCAACACACCCCGAGGCGGCCCGTCACCGCGGCGTAACCGTAGGCGAGGAACGCGCCGCCGGCCTCGTGTTTCGTGAGTACCGGTTTGATGGACGTGGTGCGGTGGAGCCCATCGTAGAAGGGAAGCACGTGCGCGCCCGGCACGCCGAAGACGTACTCGACGCCTTCCTGCTCCAGGTACTTAGCCATGACGGCAGCCGTGGTGTCCTTCATCTCCCCCTCGTACGGTCGAGGACGGTGCGGACGGCCTCAGCTAAAGTCCTGTACACACACTATACCTGAGCGCTGAGCCTCAAGAAGCGTTAGGACTCCGACTCGGTCTCCTTGGCCACGGTCCGGTCGACCATGCCGGGGGCGACGAGCGCCAGCCAGCGCCCGAACTTCGCTCGCGTCGGTATGAGCGCCTCGCGCTTACGCTCCGCCGCCGCCTTGAGGATAAGTCTCGCGCAGATCTCCGGCGACATCGCACCCTCCTCGTGACGCGAGACGCCTCCCCATGGTCGTCCGTCCCGGTCGAGCGCGCGGGTTCTCAGCTCGGTGGCCACCCACGGCGGGTAGACCATTGTGACTCGAGGGCGAGCGCCCGGCCTATGCCGGCCGACGCGCCGGTCACGATGACGACGTTGTCACGAAAGGCTCGATCTGCCATGGCCGCCCCGCGACTCCTCGTATGGCTGGATTGTAGCAAGAACGAGGGGGCGGGGAGCACACCGACCTGGTGCTCCCCGCCCCCTCGTCCGACGCTACTACCGACAGGCTTACTTGCTCTTGCCGATCTTGAACATCTTGGTGCCACACACGGGGCAGACGCCCTGGGTGGCGGGCTTGCCGTTCTTCATGGTCACGGCCTGCTCGTCCTTCATCGCGCGCTTCTCACGGCATTTGACGCAGTAAGCCTCAGTGGCCATCCGTTGCCCTCCTTATCCCGACCAGTACGGCGAACCGCCGCTCGGTCTGCCCTGGATTCGGCGGTGAGTATATGCTCCAGTCGCCAAGCGCGCAACGAGACCCCGTAACGTACGAACGCACACCGTTGCTCCCGCGGACCACGCGGCGACGATTGTCTCGCCCCGAGGGCCGTGGTAGAACACGAAACCACCCTGTGACTACGGCCACAAAGGACGACCATGAACGATGAGCTTCGCGCCAGCATTCGCCGGCAGGTCGCCGACCAGAACATCAAGCACATCCAACTCTGGTTCACCGACATCCTCGGGAGTCTGAAGATGGTGGAGATCCCCGACATCCAGCTCGAGAGCGTGCTCGCCACCGGCGCCCCCTTCGACGGCTCATCGATCACCGGCTACGCCGAGGTCGAGGAGTCGGACATCGTCGCCATGCCCGATTGGGCTACGTTCAAAGTGCTCCCCTGGCCGCAGAACGACGAGAACACCGCCTTCGTGTTCTGCGACATCCTCAACCGCGACTACCGACCCTACGAGGGCGACCCACGCTGGGTACTGCGCCGCCAGCTGCAACGGGCCCAGCGCATGGGCCTCACCTTCTATGTAGGTCCCGAGCTTGAGTACTTCTACTTCCGTACACCCGAGCACCCGGAACCCATGGACCAGGGCGGCTACTTCGACGTCCTGCCAGCTGATCTGGGGAACGACTTGCGCAAACAGACCATCCGGGCCCTCGACCGTCTCGGCATCCCCATGGAGGCCTCGCACCACGAGGTGGCACCCTCCCAGCACGAGATCGACCCGCGGTACGACGAAGCGCTGCTGATGGCCGACCGGGTCATGATCTCCAGGCTCATCGTGAAAGAGGTGGCGGCGCGCAACGGGGTCTACGCCACCTTCATGCCAAAGCCCATTTACGGTCAAGCCGGCAGCGGGATGCATGTACACCAGTCCCTCTTTCGCGAGACCACCAATGCCTTCTACTCTCCCGACGACCCCGCTCACCTCTCCGAGCTCGCCAAGGGATTCATCGCCGGCCAGCTGAAGCACATGCGCGAGATCTGCTCGCTGCTCAACCAGTGGGTTAACTCCTACAAGCGGCTGGTACCGGGCTACGAGGCGCCGATCTACATCTCCTGGGCGCAGCGCAATCGCACCGCGCTCATCCGCGTGCCGCTGTTCATCAAGGGAAAAGAGAGCAGCGTCCGCGCGGAGCTGCGCAATCCGGACCCCGCGGCCAACCCGTACCTGGCGTTCGCGGTCATGCTGGCCGCGGGCCTCGAGGGCATCGAGCAGAACTACGAGTTGCCTCCTTCGGTCGAGCCGAACATCTACAAGATGACGCCGGATCAGCGCCAGGCCATTGGTTTGGGCGCCCTGCCGAACAACCTGTACGAGGCCATCACCGAGACACAGCACAGCGAGCTGGTGCAGCGTACGCTCGGTGAGCACGTGTTCGAGCGCTTCATCACCAACAAGCTCACCGAGTGGTACGAGTACCGCGAGCGGGTGAGCTCGTTCGAGATCGAGCGCTACTTCTCGGTGCTGTAGGCGGTGCGGCCGTCCGCAGCTACCCGGCCGCCGTACCGGTTCCGCTGCCACCACGTATCGGGTATGCTGTCAGCACGCGAGCAACCCGAGGAGTGTAGCTTCCAAACGTGCACCGCTTCGCCGAGCATCTCATCGAGTGGATCCACGCCGAGGGAGAGTCCTCGGGTGGTCTTGGCGTCGTTCTTGGCCTCTCCGGGGGCCTCGACTCGGCCGTGGTGGCCGCCCTCGCCAAAAAGGCCTACCCGCACCATTCGCTTGGCGTGCTGATGCCCTGCCATAGCGACCCCCAGGATACCGAGGACGCGCTCCTGGTCGCCGGCCATTTTGGGCTGGCCACCGCCACCGTCGACCTCTCACCGGTCCACGATCTCCTCATCGCTCAGATCGCCGCCGTTCGTACCGACTTGCCGGATACAAGACTAGCCTGCGCCAACGTCAAGCCACGGCTGCGCATGACCACGCTGTACGTGTTCTCGAACCTGCTCGGCTACCGCGTGCTCGGTTCCAGCAACCGCAGCGAGATCCACGTGGGCTACTTCACCAAGCACGGCGACGGCGGCGCCGATCTTTTGCCCCTCGGGGCGCTCACCAAGTCTCAGGTGCGCGCGCTCGCCGAGCACCTCGAGATACCACGGCGCATCATCGACAAACCTCCCTCGGCCGGCCTGTGGGCTGGGCAAACAGACGAAGGCGAGATGGGCCTCACCTACGAGGAGCTCGACGCGTACCTCATGGGCTTCGGCGACCAATCGCACCACCTCGTCGATGCTATGCACGCGGCCTCGCAGCACAAGCGCGAGCTGCCCAAGATAGCCCCGCTCAACGAGGAGACCACCACCGGCACGAAGCCTGGGCCGCGGGGCCGCTGACGCGGCGGCAGGACCCCGCGGCCACCCCTGCGAGCGCGCCCGCTCTCTCGCAACTTCGTTCGCTTCGCGCGCTCGGTCCTTTTCGCTAAACTGCGTCTCTCTGGTTTCGAGGAGGTCAGCTTGTCGATCGTCGTTCAAAAATACGGAGGTACATCCGTCGCCGATGCGGCGCGCATTCAGAACGTGGCGCGGCGCATCGTAGAGACCTACGATCGCGGGCACAGCGTGTGCGCCGTGGTCTCCGCACGCGGCGATACAACCGACGAGCTGCTGGAGCTCGCCCACGAGATCTCGCCTCATCCTCCGGAGCGCGAGATGGACATGCTTCTCAGCGCCGGCGAGCGTATCAGCTGTGCCCTTCTCGCCATGGCCATCGCCCGCCTCGGCCGCGAGGCCATCAGCTTCACCGGCTCCCAGGCCGGCATTATCACCGACACCATGCACGGCAAGGCCCGCATTCTCGACGTACGCGCCACGCGCCTAATGGAGGCCATGAGCGAGGGCAAGATCGTGCTCGTCGCCGGCTTCCAGGGCGTCTCCACCGACAAGAACGTCACTACGCTCGGCCGCGGCGGTTCAGATACCACGGCTGTGGCTCTGGCACACGCCCTCAGCGCCGATGTGTGCGAGATTTACACCGACGTGGACGGCGTCTACACAGCCGACCCGAACCTGGTGGCAAGGGCACGCAAGCTCTCTTACATCTCGTACGACGAGATGCTCGAGCTGGCGGCCGCGGGCGCCCAGGTACTGGCGCTGCGGTCCGTGGAGTACGCGCGTAAGTACGACATTGTGATCCACGTACGTTCCAGCTTCTCGGACGCCGAAGGTACGTGGGTAAGGAGGGAAGACGCGAGCATGGAATCCGCCATCATCAGAGGAGTTACCTACACCCACGACGCCGCCAAAATCACCGTGCGCGGCGTCCCCGACCAGCCTGGAGTGGCGGCCTACGTGTTCGGCGCCCTCAGCGACGCCCACATCAACGTCGACATGATCATCCAGAACACCGGCCAGGAGGGTCATAGCGACATCTCCTTCACCATCCCCGAGGCCAACCTGGCCGCAGCCACCGACGTGCTGCAGTCCATCGTCTCCGAACTAGGGGGCAAAGGCTACGTCTCCGACGTCGACGTGGCGATGGTGAGTCTGGTGGGAGCCGGCATGCGCACCAATCCAGGCGTGGCGGCCAAGATGTTCAAGACGCTGGCGGTGCATGGCATCAACCTCGAGATGATCTCTACTTCACCGATAAAGATCAGCTGCGTGATCGCCAAGGACCGCGTCGAGGAGGCCGTGCGAGCGCTCCACGAGGCGTTCGAGCTAGACGCCACCACCGCGAGCGAAGAGACCACCGAGGGGAGCCGGTCATGAGCGAGCGGGCCCTCACCGTGGCCATCGCCGGAGCGACCGGCGTCGTCGGCAGCACCGTACGTCAGATCCTTGAGGAGCGCGACTTCCCCGTCGGCGTGCTACGTCCGCTCGCTAGCGAACGTTCGCAAGGCCGGCGGCTGCCCTTCCGCGGCAAAGAAGTCGTGGTTGAGCGGCTCACCGCCGACGCCTTCGAGGGCGTCGACCTCGCCTTCTTCGCCGCCGGGGGCAGCGTGAGCACGGAGTTCGCCCCCGCCGCCGTTCGCGCCGGCGCGGTGGTCATCGACAAGAGCAGCGTGTTCCGTCAGCAAGACGGCGTGCCGCTGGTGGTTCCCGAAGTGAACGCCGACCACCTCGACGCGCATCGGGGGCTCATCGCCACGCCGAACTGCTCTACCATCCAGATGGTCGTCGCGCTCAAACCTCTGTACGACGCCGCCGGCATCGAACGGGTGGTGGTCTCCACCTATCAGGCCGTCTCGGGCAGCGGCAAGCGAGGCGTAGACGAGCTCCAGCGCCAGGCTCCGGCGGTGCTCGCCGGCGATGCCGCCGCGCCCTCGTTCTACCCGCACCAGATCGCCTTCAACTTGCTGCCGCACATCGACAGCTTCCTGCCCAGCGGATACACCAAGGAAGAGCAGAAGATGGTCGACGAAACCGTCAAGATCTTCGCCGACCCGCAGATTAGGGTGGCACCGACCTGCGTGCGCGTCCCGGTCTTCACCGCGCACTCGGAGTCCATCAACGTGCAGACCCGCTCGCGGCTCGCGGTGGCGGAGGCGCGGGAGCTGTTCGCGAGCGCGCCCGGTGTAGTGGTCGTCGACGACCCGGCCTCGCTGGACTACCCGACGCCGGTGGAGGCCGCCGGCAAGGATGCTGTTTACGTTGGCCGCATCCGCGAGGACACCACCGTGGAAAACGGCCTCGCCTTCTGGTGCGTGTCGGACAACCTGCGCAAAGGCGCCGCGCTGAACGCCGTCCAGATCGCGGAGGAGCTCTTGCGGCGCGGCGCCCTGCGTCCAGGTGGTACACCCCGGTAACGGCCGTTTGAACGATTGTCCACGCGGGAACAGCAGCGGGCGTTAGCCCCAGCTCCTACGCTCCGAGGTGAGCATGGCACGAACTGACGCAGCCGGCGCTCAGACGAGCGCCGACCTCTACGATACGGTCATCGTCGGCGGCGGGCCATCTGGCCTTACGGCGGCCATCTACTTAGCGCGTGCGCGACGGTCCGCCCTGGTCCTCGAACGCGCCATGGCCGGCGGCCAGATGGCGAACACAGAGCTCATAGAGAACTTCCCGGGCTTCCCCGAGGGCATCGGCGGCTTCGAGCTCGCCGACAGGATGAAGCAGCAGGCCGTGAAGTTCGGCGCCGAGGTTCGCGAGATCACCGCCGTCACGGCACTCGAGCGGCAGAACGGCGCTCACGTCATCGTCGCCGACCAGGGGCCAGTCCGTGCACGAGCGGTGCTCTTGGCTCCTGGTCGGCAGCCTCGCCCGCTCGGCGTGCCGGGCGAGGCCGAGTTCTTCGGCCGCGGCGTGTCGTCGTGCGGCACCTGCGATGCCGCCCTCTACCGCGGCCGCACGGTGGCCGTGATCGGCGGCGGAGACACCGCCGTGGAAGAGGGCATGTTCCTCACCAAGTTCGCCGCCGCGGTGCACGTGCTGCACCGGCGCGAGGAGCTCCGCTGCGCGCAGATCGCCGAGGAACGCGCCTTCGCTAACCCCAAGATGAGCTGGATCTGGAACGCCAGAGTGCGACGCATCCTGGGCGATACCAAGGTGCAGGGTGTCGAGTACGAGGACCTCTGCACGGGCGCCGTGGCCACGCTTCCCGTGGACGGCGTCTTCGTGTTCATCGGGCAGACGCCCAACACGGCCTTTCTCGCCGGCGTCGTAGAGCTCGACGGCGAGGGCTACATCCTCACCGACGCCGACCTCCGAACATCGCGGCCAGGAGTCTTCGCCAGCGGCGATGCGCGAGCCAACCCGCTCAAGCAGATCGCCTGGGCAGCCGGAGAGGGCGCCCTCGCGGCCGTGCACATCGATCGGTACCTCGATACACTATAAGGGCGACGGCCTTGCCGTCTCTCCTTCGCCCGAGCGATTCGGCTTCAGAGCGGCCTCTCTCGTGCCCGCTCTTTCTTCTGGGGCGAGGTGATCTGTAGGCGCCTTGGGAGGCACGTGTGGACCCAGTTTCGCAAGAGGACTTCGCTGCACAGGTATTGCAGACGCCGGGGAAGGTGGTGGTCGATTTCTGGGCGGAGTGGTGCGGCCCCTGCCGCATGATCGCCCCCATCCTTGAAGATCTCGAGCGCGAGCACCCCGAGATCCGGTTCGTAAAGGTAAACGTCGACGACGATCCCGCCATCGCGCAGCAGTTCGAGGTGCTCAGCATCCCCACCGTCCTGACCATTGAAGACGGTCAAGTAAACCGGCGCATCGTTGGCGCCCTGCCCAAGACTAAGCTGCTGGAAGAGCTCAGCGACTGGCTGGCGTAAGAGGGAAAGAGCAGGGCGGAGTCCGTACTCCCTAACGCGAGAGGACGTACCGGAAGCGCCCGCTAGCCGTAGGACTCGGTGAAGATGGTCCCCGTGGCGGTGATGCCGACGACGACCGGCTGCCCCTCCACTCGCACGGTCTGCATGGAAACACGCTCGCCGCCCTCCAGAGACAGCGCGCTGGCGAGCGTCTCGGTGCGAATGTAGGTCGCGTGCCGGCGTGCCAGATCCTGCAGCTCCGCCGGTAGCGCCAGTGCGAGATCGATGGTGTCCTCGATGCGCAGGCCAGCCTCCTTGCGGCAGAGCTGCACGGCGTGGACTACCTCGCGCACCAGGCCCTCCTCGCGGAGCGCATCGTCCAGCTCTACGCGGAGAGCGACCGCGCGCGTGCCATCTTGCTCGACGCGGTACCCCGCGGGCGCCACGCTCTCCACCAGGACATCGTCTTCGCTCAGATCCAGCGCCGTGCCGTCGACCTCGAGCTGGATACGCCCGGCAGTCCGCAGCTGAGCGACCAGCGCCGCCGCGTCGGCCTCTTGCAGGGCGGTGCCCACCCGGCCGACGCGGCTGCCGAGCCGCGGGCCGAGGACGCGCAGGTTGGGCTTCACCCGATAGGCGAGGAGATCCTCCACGCGCTCGACGAGCTCCAGCCGCTTCACGTTGAGCTCGTCGAGCACGAGCGCATCGAGGTCCAGCAGCGCGCCGCGCTGCGCCGCGGGCACGGCGACCTTTACCACTTCCAGAGGCTGCCGGGTTTTGACGGCGGCCGCGTTGCGCGCCGCCCGGCCCATCTCGACCACGTGCCGCGCGACCTCCATGCTCGCCAGGACGTCTTGGTCGATCGCGCGCTCGTCCGCCAGCGGCCAGTCGCAGAGGTGCACGCTCTCGGGCACCTCTGCGACGCCCGCCTCGGCCACCAGGTTGCGGTACATCTCCTCGGCGAGGAACGGGATGTACGGCGCCAGCAACTTCGCCAACACAACCAGGCACTGGTGCAGCGTTTGGTACGCCGACAGCTTGTCGCGATCGTGCACGCTCTTCCAGAAGCGCCGCCGGCTGCGGCGCACGTACCAGTTGGAAAGGTCGTCGACGAACGCCTGGATAGCACGCCCACTCGTGGTCGCGTCGTACTCCTCCAGCCCTTCCGTGACCTTGATCACGAGCCGCTGCAGCTCGCCGAGGACCCACCGGTCAAGCAGCGGCCGCTCCCGCAACGGGACAGGCTCGCTGCGGGGGTCAAAGCGGTCGATGTTCGCGTACACGGTGAAGAAGCTGTACGTGTTCCAGAGCGTGAGGAGGAACTTGCGCACCACCTCATCGACCGCCTCGAGAGAGAACCGCCGCGCATACCACGGACTCGACACCGTGAGCAGGTACCAGCGGAAGGCATCGGCCCCTTGCTTGTCGAGCACCGTGTCGGGCTGTACCACGTTCCCGCGGCTCTTGCTCATCTTCTGGCCCTCGCCATCCAGGATGTGCCCCAGGCAGAGCACGCGGCGGTACGAGCTGTGGCCAAAGAGCAGTGTGGAGACGGCCATCAGGCTGTAGAACCAGCCTCGCGTTTGGTCGATAGCCTCGGCGATGAAGTCGGCGGGGAACCGCTCCTCGAAGAGCTCGCGGTTCTCGAAGGGGTAGTGCCACTGGGCCATGGGCATGGAACCGGAGTCGAGCCAGGCGTCCACCACCTCCGGCACCCTCGTCATGTGCCCCCCGCACGCCGGGCACACCAGCTTGACGGCATCGATGTACGGCCGGTGCAGCTCCAGGTCGGCGACCACGGGCGCGGTGGCCATGTCGCGCAGCTCCGCGCGACTGCCGACGCAGTGCCAGTGGCCGCACTCGCAGCGCCATACCGGGAGCGGCGTGCCCCAGTACCGGTCGCGGGCGAGCGCCCAGTCGACGTTGTTCTCGAGCCAGTCGCCGAAGCGGCCGTGCTTGATGGTGTCCGGATACCAGGCCACCGCCTCGTTGGCCGCCAGCAACTCGTCTTTGACCGCCGTGGTACGAATGTACCAGGTGGCCTTGGAGTAGTAGAGCAGCGGCGTGTCGCAGCGCCAGCAGAACGGATAGCTGTGCGTGTAGGGAGCGGCCGCTAGCAGAAGCTCACGCGCACGGAGGTCGTCGATGATCCCTGGATCGGCATCCTTGACAAAGCGCCCGGCCCATGGCGCGACCTCCGCGGTGAACCTGCCCTCCGTATCTACGGGATTTACCACAGGGAGGTCGTTCTGCAGGCCAACCCGCATGTCGTCTTCGCCGAACGCGGGGGCGATGTGTACAACTCCGGTCCCCTCCGTCGTGGTCACGTAGTCGCCCGCGATCACGAAGAAGGCGCGCTTCTGCGGGTTTATAAAGCGATACGGCGGCTCGTACTCGAGGTTCAGCAGCGCGTGCCCCGGGAAGGTCTTCTCCACCCGTGCCTTTTTCCCCAGAACCGTCGCCACCAGGTCGGCGGCGAGCACAAAGCGCTCGCCGCGACTCTCCACCAGCGCGTAGTCGATCTCGGGGTGTACCGCACAGGCCACGTTGGAGATCAGCGTCCATGGCGTAGTGGTCCACACCGCCAGAGACACCGCCGCTCCCGGCATTCCGGAGAGGCGCTCGGCGGCCTGCGGTTTCAAGGGGAAACGGACGTACACCGTGGTCTCCTCCACGTCCTTGTACCCCTGAGAGACCTCGTGGCTGGAGATGGCCGTACCGCAGCGCGGACAGTAGGGCACCACCTTGTACCCCTCGTAGAGCAGCCCCTTGTCGGCCACCTGCCGGAGGATCCACCACACCGTCTCGATGTAGTCGTCGGTCAGGGTGACGTAGGCATCGTCGGTATCGATCCAGAAGCCGATGCGTTCGGTGAGCCGCTCCCAATCCTCCAGGTAGGCGAACACGCTCTCGCGACACAGCCGGTTGAACTCCGCGATGCCGAACGCCTCGATCTGCTGCTTGCCGTTGATGCCCAGCTTGCGCTCGATCTCCAGTTCCACGGGCAAGCCATGCGTATCCCACCCCGCTTTGCGCGGCACGGAGTAGCCGCGCATGGTCTTGTAGCGAGGGAACACGTCTTTGAAGATGCGCGCCAGCGCGTGGTGCACGCCCGGCCGGCCGTTCGCGGTCGGTGGCCCCTCATAGAAGACGAAGAGCGGACCACCCTGACGCTGAGTCAGGCTCTTGGCGAAGATATCCTGTTCCTTCCAGAACGCCAGGATACGCGCATCCAAAGCGGGGAAATCCGCCTGGGGGGACACGTCGCGAAAGAATGGCCGGGCTTCGGTCACAGTGCTACGTCCACTTCTCCTCGGGGCTTGCCGGCGACCCGCCCAGACGCTGTGCGACTTGGGGTTTCCGGGCCATCCGGGGCGTTGATTCTACCAGACGCGATAGAATGCTCGGCATGCTGAGCCCCTACGCACGGTTGCTCGTGCTCCTCGACTACGACGGCACGATCACCACACACGAGTGCAACGAGATCGTGCTCCAGCGGTTCACCGGAGACTCCTGGCGTGTCCACGAGGAAGCGCTGCATCGTGGGCGGATCGGCCATGCCGAGTGCCTCCGTCGCCAGATCGCGCTCCTCCAGGAACCCCGCTCCACGATCATCGAAGCTATGGTGAGCGCCGCCGAGCTGGCGCCCGGCCTTGCCGAAACACTAGCCACCCTCAGCGCGGGCGGCGCGCGTGTAGCGGTGGTCAGCGCCGGCTTTCGCGAGGTCATCGAGCGCGTGTGGCAGCGCGAGCGCCTGTCGCAGGCCGCCATCCTCGCCAGCGAGCTCGGCACGAGCAGGCCATATCGCATCACTTACAACCCGGCTCTCGGCACCTGCCCCACCTGCGGTCCAGCGGCGTGCAAGGGTGCCGTTGCCCGCACACTGCGGAGCGCGGGAGACACCGTCGCGGTATTTGGCGACGGCCACGCCGACCTCTGCATGGCGAGGGAGGCCGACCTGGTGTTCGCCCGCGGCGCCCTGGCCACGTTGTGCGCGTCTCAGAGCATCACCTACCACCCGCTCGGCGACTTCCGCGACGCGCTGGCGACCGTCGACGCCACGCTCCAGGCATGAGCAAGCCAGACCACACAGGGAGCCCGACGCGCCCGCCCTCGGCTACTGGCGTTCTCCGATCTGGCACGGGCTCAGTGCTCCTTCGGCTGCCAAAGGCCCTGCGACAGTTCATCAAGTTCGCCCTCGTGGGGGCAAGCGGTACCCTGGTGAACCTGGCGGTCTTCAGCAGCATCCTCTTCGCGTGGGTCAAGGTGCAGGAAAGCCGGCCCCTCCTGGTGGAACAAATGGCCAGCGGAGTCGCCTTCTGCGTCGCCGTCGTCAGTAACTTCGTCCTCAACCGCCGCTGGACGTTCCGCCACAGCGGGCCGGTGGCCATCCATTTCGGCCGCTTCTTCCTCGTCAGCCTCATCGGCCTGGGCATCAACGTCGTGGCGTACACCGCGCTCCACCAGGGGGCGGGCATACAGGAGCATCTCAGCGAGTTCCTCGCCATCGGTGTCGTGATGCCGGTGAACTTCGTGGGCAGCAAGTGGTGGGCCTTTCGATGACCGGCGCGGAACGACCGGCCGGGCGACCGACACTCGCGGATCGGGACGCGCCAGGTCTCGCTCGCAGCACACCGTGGCGACCGACGCTCGCCGCCCTGCTGGCCGTGGTTTTGGTAGCCCTCGTGTACTCCCTCGTGTTCCCGAACCTCTGGTACGGCGAGCACGACATCTCCGACATAGGCATCTACCAGTACTATGCACAACAGATGGCCGACGGGGGCATGCCATACCGGGACTTCCCCTTCGAGTACCCGCCGATCGCCGCCTGGCTGATCGCGCTTCCGGGGGGCAGCGAAAGCCTCGCCGCGTACACCGGCTGGTTCAGCTTGATGACCTTTCTGATCACGGCGTTCACCGGCGCACTGGTAGCGCTGACCGCCGCGCGCATCTGGCCGCGTGGCGCCCACGCCTTCGCCGCCGCTGTACTGTTCGCCGGCGGCGTAGCCGCCGTGGGGGCCATCGTGGAGAACCGCCTGGACATCGCGGTGGCGTGCGTGCTCACGGCGGCCATACTCGCCCTCGCCCATCGCTGGCTGGCGATGGCCGCGGCGATCCTCGGTTTGGGCTTCGCCCTCAAGCTGTTTCCCGCCGTCCTCCTGCCGCTCGTCTTGCTCCTGTGCCCTACGTGGCGGCGAGCTCTGTGGGCCACCGCGTCCTTTGCTCTGGCCGCGGTGGCCCCATTCCTGCCGTACCTGTTGTCCTCGCCACAGGGCGTCTGGCAGGTGTTCACCTACCATCTGGAACGGCCGCTCCAGATCGAGAGCGTCTTGGCGGCACCACTCCTGCTGGCGAGGACCTGGGAGCTGAGTTGGGTCGACGTGATAACCAGCTACGGCTCGCAGGGCCTTCAGGGCACAGGCACCGTGGCGGCCGCGACCCTCTCTAGCGTCCTCACCGCGGCGGCCGTCGCCACCGTGTACGCGCTCCTGCTACGGCACCGCCAGCTCCTGCTCGCCTCGCCGCGTCTGCTCCCCCTCGCCGGGCTGGCCTTGGTCCTCGCCCTGCTCGCCTTCGCCAAGGTCCTCTCGCCACAGTTCTTCGTCTGGCTGCTGCCGATGGTCGCCTTAGCGGCGCTTGAGGAGCCCCTCCTGGCGGCGTTGGCATACGGCGTGCTCCTGCTCACGCAGATCAACTTTCCCGCGAAGTACTGGGGCCTCGTCTACGTAGAACCCTCCGCGGTGTACTGGCTCGCGGCGCGCGATCTGCTCCTGGTGCTCACGTTCCTCGCGGCGCTGTGGCGCTTGGTCCGACAGCCAGAGTACGATCGCTGGTCAGCGCCGCTCACGAACGTTGGGGAACCGCGAGGAAGGCTGACGAGCTGAGCGGAGTGCCGGCGCGCGAGCCGCGCCTCAGTACGCCCCGCGGCGGCCGAGCACGGCCGGAATGGTCTCCAGGAGCAGGCGGATATCCCAGCTCAAGCTCCAGCCGGTGACGTAGAAGTAGTCGAGCTTCACCATCTCGTCGAACGGGATGTCGTTGCGCCCCATCACCTGCCAGAGACCGGTGATCCCCGGCGTGATGTGCAGGCGCTTCTTGGCCCAGCCCTTGCACTGCCGGGCCTCTTCTACCCAGAGGGGACGAGGGCCTACCAAGCTCATGTCGCCGCGCAGCACGTTGAACAACTGCGGCAACTCATCCAGGCTGATACGACGCAGCCACGAGCCAACCCGCGTGATGCGAGGATCCTTCTTGATCTTGAACATGGGACCGGAGTACTCGTTCAAGAACGCCAGATCCTCGCGCATGTCTTCGGCGCCGGCATGCATAGAGCGGAACTTGAAGATGCGGAATACGCGTCCGTTGCGCCCCATTCTCTCCTGGCGGAAGAAGACCGGCCCTGGGGAGTCCACCTTGATGAGGATCGCCACAGCCACCAGAAGCGGCAAGCAGACGAGGGTGAGCAGGCCACCCACCAACAGATCGAAGACGCGCTTTATCAGCATGTTCATGCGGCTTAGCTCCACCTGGGCGACGTCGAGCAGGGGGATGCCCTCCAGATCGTCTACCCCAGCGCGGGAGCTCAGCACCTCGAAGAGCCGCGGCACGATGTTCACCTTCACGTTATGGTCGGCGCAGATGCGCGCCAGGCTGAGGAACTGCTGATGGCGCGCCTGCGAGAAGGCCAGGATCACCCGATTCACGCGCTGGTCACGGATAACTTCTTCCAGGTCTTGCAGCGAGCCGATGATGGGCACGTTAGGCCCCTCGCCATTGGGCATCGGCTCGCCATCTTCTAGGAAACCCACGAGCTCGATGCGATACTCAGGATGCTTGGCGATCTTCGCCGCGAGCGTATGGCCTACGAGGCCGGCTCCCACGATCACCACGCGCTCGGCGAACGCCGCGCGCCGCCATACGAGGCCGCGCGCGATCCAGCGACCGATCGGCAGGAACACCGTCGCGATGATCCACATGATCATCACGATGGCGAGGGGGGCGCTGATACCATCGATGAGCACGAGCAGGATGGCGAGCAGCCAGCTCGCCGTAATCAGCGCCGTGGCTCCCCGGCACGCGTTCTCGACGCTCGCCCCCCGGATACTGCTGCCGGAGGCCTTGTACAGCCCAAACGCGTAGAGGGCGGCCAGCCAGTAGGGCACGAGAGCCAGGAGAAGGACCAGGTCGCGGGTACCGCTCGGCGGAAAGACCTCGAACAGCCGACGCGCCACCGGCACAGAGTTCGGAGACGCGGCGAGCGCTCCCGTGAGAAGGGCCGCGATGGCCAGCGACGTGGTATCGGCGGCGACGGTAGCGATGATTCTAGCGGCGGACGGCGAGCCAACCACCGGCCGCTCTCGCACGGGAATACCGGACGCCGGATCGATCTCCCTCGCCAAATCTTCCAGCATCCCGTGCGCCATTGCCGCCCTACTCGCCATCTCCCACAACAACCCCCGCACCGGCCTCGACACCGTCGCAGGTTCCACTCCCACTATGCCCAAAGGCGCCGAACTCGGCGCTAGAACATCTGTCTACGCCGTCACAGAACTTCCGCGTGGCCTTCCCCCAACGTCTCCGAGATCGCCTGAATGTCCGCGGCGCGACCCGCTGTCATGCCGATAACGACCGCGTCCATGCGCACCGGCCCACCGGCCACCACGAACTGCTGCGGCATCTCGGTGAGAAACCGGCGCAGGATCACCTCGGTGCTCACACCGATGACCGAATCGCGAGGGCCCGTCATGCCGACATCGGTGATGTAGGCCGTGCCGCCCGGCAACACGCGCGCATCGGCGGTCTGCACATGCGTATGCGTGCCCACCACAGCCGCTGCCAAACCATCCAGATGGTGCCCCATGGCCACTTTCTCGCTCGTAGCCTCGGCGTGGAAATCGACGATTACGTACTCTGCCTGCTCGCGCGCGCGCCGCACGAGGTCCGCCGCGAGCCTGAAGGGCGATATGCCGCAGTCAAGGTACAGCTGACCGAGCAGGTTGATGACCGCCACGCGCTCGCCGTTGGCGGCGGTCTGTACCGTGGTCCCTCGTCCGGGGCTGCCGGACGGGTAGTTGGCGGGACGGACGATCCTGTCGCTCTCATCGAGGAACGCGTATACCTCACGTTGCCGCCACACATGGTTCCCGGTCGTAAGGACGTCGACTCCCCCAGCCAGGAGAGTCTGCGCGATGGTCGAGGTGATCCCCGCGCCGCTGGCGGCGTTCTCTCCATTGACGACCACGAAGTCGATGCGATGTTCCTGGCGTAGTGCGGGGAGCCTGCGCAGGAGGGCCTGCCTGCCAGGCCGCCCGAACACATCGCCGACGAAGAGGACATTCACCTTCGCTCCTTACCCTCCGGATACCCTGGGCGGCTCTTCCGGCATCCGCGGCGTTGCAAAACCCGAGCGCTCCCGCTCGTCAGAAGACAGCTCGCCGGGAGGCCGATTATAGTTGCCCCGGCGCCGACAGCGAAGCCGCCGCCGGTATACAAAAGCGCGGGCGAAGGAGGCGGCGGCGCACACGGAGTCCCCGGCGCCGCCGGACGGAACCGGGGCTGGTCTCCGCTAGCCCCCCAGAATGAGGCTCACGGCACCCCGCGCCGCCCAGAGCAGCGGATCGGGATACAACCCGATGAACAGCACGCCGGCGGCACCAACCGCCAGCGCGGTCCCGGAGCCCAAATCCGCTCCCCCTTCCGCGGACAGATCCGAGAGGGGGGCTACCGTTGAGACGTCACTCTGAACAGCCGCCGGCTGGCCACCTTCCGGCGCCTCTTGGAAGTACAGGTGCCACACCACGCGCAAGTAGTAGAAGGCCGAGACCGCGCTCATCACCACGGCCACGACCGCCAGCCAAACAAGGCCGGCATCCACAACGGCGGTGAACAAGTAGAACTTGCCCCAGAATCCGGCGGTCGGCGGGATACCGGTGAGCGAGATCATGAAGAGGGTGAGCGCGAGAGAGCCCGCGGGGAGACGCCGGCCCAAGCCAGCGATCTCCGGCAGCGAATAGCGGAATAGGCCACGGTTCCGTATGTAAACGAGCGCGCCAAAGGCGCCCATGTTCATGAACGCATAGGCCCCCAGATACACGAGCACCGCACTGGAGCCCTCGCTGCTTCCCGTGCGCGCCACGGCGATCAAGCCGAGCAGGATGTAGCCCGCGTGGGCGATGCTCGAGTAGGCGAGCATCCGTTTCAGGTTCTTCTGCGGCAGGGCGAGCACGTTCCCGACTACCATCGTGAGGACAGCGATCACGATCAGTACGTCGCCCCACGTCGCCCACTGCGGCGCGGCCGCCACCACGAATAGCTTGAGGAACCCGGCGAAGGCACCGGCTTTCACGCCGACCGCCATGAAGGCGGTCACCGGCGTCGGCGCTCCCTCGTACACGTCCGGGGCCCAGGCGTGGAAGGGCACCGCCGATACCTTGAACCCCATACCGGCGATCACCAGCACCAGCGCGACCATAGCCGCGGCGTTGGTCCCGGACAGCCGGCCAAGGCCTTCAGCAATGGCGGCGTAGTTCGTTGCTCCCGTGAGCCCGTACAGCAGCGCCAGGCCGAACAGCAGGATGGCCGAGGAGAAGGCGCCGTTCAGAAAGTACTTGAGCGATGCCTCACCCGACTTGGGATCTCGCCGCATCCACCCCGCCATGACATAGGTAGGCAGCGACATGAGCTCGAAGGATATGAAGAGGGCGATGGTGTCTGTGGAGATAGCCATGCCGATCATGCCGGCGACGACAAGCAGCAGGAGCACGTAGAACTCGCCACGGGCCGAGCTCCGTGCCGCGAGGTACGCGTCCGAGAGCAGAATGGCTAGCACGCCGACGGTGCAAAACAGCAGCACGAAGAACAGCGCGTACTGATCCATGGCCACCATGTCGGCGAACCCCATACGGACCTGTTCTCGGTGAACTCGTATGCCCTCGTCCACCCTCAGCCACTGTCCCACCGCCACGGCCATGCTGACAACCAGGCCCGCAGCCGCCACCCAGGCGAGCAAGCCCTTCCGGGCGGCCGGCACAAAGAGGTCGGCCACCAGCACGGTCACAGCACTCCCGGCGACCATAACCACCGGCAGAATCGTCCCAATAGAGAGATCGGCCATGGCCTACAACCCCCTCAGCAGATCCGCGAGGAACCCTAGTCCGCGAGACGGGCCGTCGACGAGCGAGCCGTTGACCTCTTGGAGGAGATCGCGTACCGGCACGTGGAGCACGTTCAAGAAAGTATCTGGATACACGCCAACCCATACGGTGAGCGCGAGCAGCGGCAGCAACGACACCACCTCGCGCACGCCGATGTCGCGCAACGGCACGGCCGGCATCACATCGGCGTCACCACGATCGTTGAACAGCACGCGCTGGTACATCCACAGCAAGTAGCAGGCGGCGAGGATGACGCCGAGGGCGGCCAGCGCGCCCAGCGCACGGTTGTAGTGGAACACCCCCAGCAAGCTGAGGAACTCGCCCACAAAGCCGCTCAGGCCCGGCAGCCCGAGCGAGCCAAGCGTAAAGACCATGAAGAACCCGGCCATCACCGGCATGGGCTTGGCGAGCGTTCCCATCTCGGCGATTTGCCGCGTCCCGGTACGCTCGGAGAGGAACCCGACGAGGAGGAAGAGGGCGCCGGTCAGCAGACCGTGGCTGAACATGACTATCAGGGCGCCCTCCATGCCCTGCGGGTTTCCACCCACGGCGATGGCGGCGAAGATGCCGGCCGTTACGAACCCCATGTGGCTCACGCTGGAGTAGGCCACCAGCTTCTTGAGGTCCTTCTGCACCATGGCCACCAGCGCACCGTAGATGATCGCGACCACCGACAGCACCAGCACGTAGGGCACCGCGTCCAGCGCGGCGTCCGGGAACATGGGCAGGCAGAACCGCAGCATGCCGTACGCACCCATCTTGAGCAGCACGCCGGCGAGGATTACCGAGCCAGCCATGGGTGCCTCCACGTGAGCGTCGGGGAGCCATGTGTGTACGGGAAACATGGGCACTTTGATGGCGAACGCGACGAAGAAGGCGAGGAAGCCCCAGAGCTGGAGGTGGTATGGGTAGACGATGTCTGAGAGCTGCCTGATGTTGAACGTGAGACCAGAGGCCAGATGGTCTCTGGCGTACAGCGCCACGGCCACGATAGCCACCAGCATCAGCAGGCTGCCGATGAGTGTGAACAGGAAGAACTTGACAGCCGCGTACACCTTACGCGGCCCACCCCAGACACCGATGATGAAGTACATCGGCACCAGCATGACCTCCCAGAACACGTAGAACAGGAAGAGGTCCGTGGCGCAGAACACGCCACTCATGCCGGTCTGTAGCAGCAGCAGCGAGATGAAGAACCCGCGCTCGCGATCCTTCACGTAGTGCCAGCTCGCGATGATCGCCACAACGCCCAGGAGGGTCGTGAGGAATACGAGCAGCGCCGCGATGCCGTCGACGCCGAAGCCGTAGCGAATGCTGAAGCGCTCGATCCAGGCGGCATCTTCGGCGAACTGCATGCCGGAGGCCGTGGTGTCCAGCCGCAGGAGCATGACGCAGGCGAGTGCGAAGGCGCCCATCGTAGTCAGCAGCGCCGCGCTCTTGTAGACCAGTGGCCGGGCACGGCCAAACAACAGGGCGACGGCCACGCCGGCCAGGGGCACGTACGTGATCACCGAGAGGATCGGGAAGCCTATCTGCTCTTGCCAGCTCACGCGTCCCCCTAGAAGATCCGGAACACGACGACGAGGACGAAGACGGCGGCCAGGATACCCAGCGCGTAGTCCTGGGCACGACCCGTCTGGAGCGGACGCAACACGCGGGCGAGCCCGCCCCACAACCAGGCAACGCCGTTGACGGCGCCGTCGATCACCCTAACGTCCACCGCAGTCCAGAGCCACGAGGCACAGCCGATCAACGGCCGGACAACTCCGCGCTCGTAGCCTTCATCCATGTACAGCTTGTTGAGCGACGCGCGATAGACGGCGGGGAAGCGCGTCGCCAGACGCGCCGCAGACTCGGGGCGGCGCAGGTACAGCTGCCAGGCGAGCGCGATGCCGGCCAGCACCACGATCAGCGACACGAGCATCAGCACACCGCCAACCCCAAGCCACTCGAAGTGCCCAGCCTCTTCGCCAACGAATACCGGCTCCAGGAAGCGATGGATCCACCCGGCATCGGGCGGCCAGCCGACGACGAGGCCGGCCACCGCGGCGGGAATCGCGAGCACCGCCAGCGGTACCGTCATGCTCGGGCCGGGTGCGTGGCCGCGGGCGGCCGTGGGCGTGCGGCTCTCGCCGTGGAACGTGAGGAAGATGAGGCGAAACATGTACACGCCGGTGAGGAAGGCGGTCACCAGACCCACCGCCCATACCACGTAGTAGTGATGGGCGAAGCTACCACCGAGGATCTCGTCTTTGGCCCAGAAACCGGCGAAGGGGAACACGCCGCACATCGCCAGGGCGCCCACGAGCATCGTCCAATAGGTGCGGGGCAGCTTGCGGCGCAGACCGCCCATGAGACGCATGTCTTGCTCCCCACCGAGCGCATGGATGACTGCCCCGGAACCCAGGAAGAGGAGGCCTTTGAAGAAGCCGTGGACCATGAGGTAGAAGATGCCCGCCACCCAAGCGCCGGCGCCCAGGGCCATGAACATAAAGCCCAGCGACGAGATAGTCGAGTAGGCGATCACCCGCTTGATGTCGGTTTGGGTGATCGCGATGATCGCCGCGTAGATGGCCGTGAACGTCCCGATGCCCATGACGATCAGCATGGCCGTGTGCGAAGTCAGGAACAGCGGCGAGGAGCGGGCGACCATGTAAACGCCGGCGTTCACCATGGTCGCGGCATGGATGAGGGCGCTCACCGGAGTAGGGCCCTCCATGGCGTCCGGAAGCCACACGTGCAGCGGGAACTGCGCACTCTTGCCGACAGCGCCCATGAATAGGAGGAGGCAGATGCCGAGCATGGTAGCGCCCCCAGCGTCAGCAGCCTGTGGGAATACCTCGGTGAACCGCAGTGAGCCGAACGTGAGGAACAGCAGCAGGATACCGAGAGTAAAGCCGAAGTCGCCGACGCGGTTCACCAAGAAGGCCTTCTTGCCTGCCTGCGCCGGCGCCTTGCGCGTGAACCAGAAGGAGATCAGCAGATAGGAGCAGAGGCCGACGCCCTCCCAAGCCAGGAACATGAGGAGGTAGTTGTTCGCCAGCACCAGAACGTACATGGCGAACATGAAGAGGTTCAGGTAGGCGAAGAAGCGGTAGTACCCCTCGTCCCCATGCATGTAGCCAATCGAGTAGTAGTGCACCAGCATGCCGATGGTACCAACCACCAGAAGCATGATGGCCGTGAGGCTGTCCACGTAGAAACCCCAGGGGACGTGCAGAGCGCCCGAGGTGATCCACGAGAAGGCGTCCCACTCGAAGGCCGCTTCCTTGGCGCGGAACACGTGCACGAAGAGGTACAGACTGAACGCCCACGAGACGGTGACCGTGGCGATGGCCACCACGTCGGCGCGGCGCCCCATCAGCTTGCCGAAGAACAGCGTCAGCAGAAAGCCGGCCAGCGGCAGTGCGCACACCAGGGCGACGGCAACCTTCAGCACGGCACGGCCTCCTCGCTCGCCTCGCTCATCCCTTGAGCTCCGCGTACTCGTCGGCCTGTACCGAACGCCGGTGACGATAGTTGGCGATCACGATCGCCAAGCCGACCGCCACTTCGGCGGCGGCGATCGTGATGACGAAGAGCACGAAGAGACTCCCACGGCCTTGCGTTTCCGGGAGAAAGTTGGCGAACGCGACTAGCGCCAGGTTGACCGCATTCAGCATGAGCTCCAGACACATGATCACCAGGATCACGTTGCGGCGCGCCAGGACGCCGTAGGCGCCGATGCAGAACAGCAGGCCGGCGAGCAGCAGCCACCAGTCGACGGCATGCATTAGTCCTTCCCCTCCCTGCGCGCGAGCACGATTGCCCCGACCATGGCGGCGAGCAGGACCAGCGACACCAGCTCGAAGGGCAGCACGTACTTGTTGAACAGCAGCGCCGAGAGCGCTCCGACGCCGGGGTTGTGCGCCTCGGAGCCCTCCGGCAGTACATCGGAGGCGATGAGCACCGCCGAGAGCAGCAACGCCACACCCACGGCAAGCGGCAATGCCCAGATGCTGCGACGGTTGAAGAAGAGATGGAGCCCCCCCGTCTGCTGCTGCGTGAGCATGATGGCGAAGATGATGACCACTGAGATGGCGCCGACGTAGATGAGCACCTGGATGATCGCCAGCAACTCGGCGTGCAGCAACGCGAAGGCGAAGGCGACACCCAGGAAGCAGAACACCATGCTCACAGCCGAGTGGACGATGCTGCGAAGAGCGACGACACCTACGCCGGCGACCAGAATCCAAGCGGCGACGATGAAGAAGAGGACGGGATGGAAGTCGCCGCCGGGCATCAGTCGCCGTCCTCAGGGTCGTCCAGGTCGAGCGGATCGTCCTGCAGCGGCTCCCAGATCCATCCCTGCCCCTTCAGGCTATCGAGGACGTGGGGGACCAGCTCAAGGCTGCCGCGCCGGCGAGCGGCCGGGCGGCCGTCGCGCACGTACAGGTGCTCGCCGGCGAGCGCGGGACGGTCGTAGCCCGCGAGCTCAAAGTACTCCTTCTGCTCCAGTGCGTCATACGGACACACCTCCACGCACTCGCCGCAGAAGATGCAGCGGCTCTCGTCGAGGTCGTAGCTCTCGAGCACGCGCGCGTTGATCTCGATGGACCCGGTGGGACACGTTTCGGCGCACTTGCCGCAGCTCACGCACCCAACCATCTCCAGGGGGAGGTTGTCGGGTGTGGAGACGATGGAGTCGAAGCCGCGACCCATGGCATCGTAGCAGCTCGCGCCGACCTCTTCCCGACAAATGCGCACGCAGCGCAGACAGTTGATGCACCGGTTGGGCTCGCGCATGATGAAGTCGTGGCGGAAATCGGCCGGGTAGTTGTGCGCGGCGCCACCGTGGAAGCGGTTCGCGAAGACCTCGTACTCGATGCCGTAGCGCTGCAGGTCGCACGAACCGTTCGCTGGGCAGTAGCAGTCCAAACACAACTCGGCACCGCGCTGAGCCTCGGCCTCGGGGAATCCAAGCTCGATCTCCTCGAAGTTCGTCCTCCGTTCCTCCACCGAGAGCTTGGGCATCTCCGCGGGCGGACTGGGCCGCGACACATCGGTCGTCATGTCGATGAATACCGGCCTGATCTCCGCCATACGCGTCACTCGCGGGTCTAGGTCGGCCCTGCGCGAGAGGGCGGTGTAGAACGGCGTGGCCTGAAGCTCGGCGAGCTGCTGGCTGACCCGCTGCATGTTCTCGCCGCGCAGAGAGGCATCGATGCTCCAGGCGGCCTTCTTGCCTTGCGCGATCGCTTGAATCACCGTCTGCGCGCCGAGCACACAGTCGCCGCCGGCGAAGACCCGCGGATCGTCCGTCTGGAAGGTGTACTCGTCTACCGCCACCGTCCGCCACTTGGTGCGCTGGATCCCCTGCTCCGGCGCCGTGCCGTCGAGCTTGGGGTACTGGCCGATGGCAGTGATCACCTGATCGCACTCGATCACGTAGGTGGAACCTTCGACCGGCACCGGACGGCGGCGGCCAGAGGCATCGGGCTCGCCGAGCTCCATGCGGATCATCTCGATACCGACCACTGTGTTGCGCTCGTCGGTGAGGATTCGCACCGGGGCTGTGAGCAGCTCGAGACGGACGCCTTCCTCTTCGGCTTCGTCAACCTCAGCTTGCTGCGCGGGCATCTCGGCACGTGAGCGCCGATACAGTACGCTCACCTCCTCGGCCCCTTTTCGAATGGAGGTGCGAGAGGCGTCCATGGCCGTAAAGCCGCCGCCGATGACGACCACCTTGCGGCCGACATGCACGTCGCCCCGTTCCTCCAGCTCGCCGAGGAAATCGATAGCCGCCACCACGCCAGTGGCATCCTCACCCGGGATACCCATCTCGTTGCTGTTGAACGCGCCGAGGCCGAGGAATACGGCGTCGTAGCCGTCGCGCTCGAGCAGATCCTCGAGGGTGAAGTCTGTGCCGAGACGGCGGTTGCACTGGAGCTCCGCCCCCAGCCGCCACACGACGTTAATCTCTTTGTCGAGCAAGTCGCGCGGCAGGCGGTAGCTGGGAATGCCGTACCGCAGCATGCCGCCCGGATGCGGCATGGCCTCGAACACCGTGACAGCATGTCCTTCCAGCCGCAAGTAGAACGCGGCCGCCAGCCCAGCCGGGCCGGCGCCGATCACGGCGACGCGCTTGCCGCTCTCTGGCGCCTGTTCCATCGGCAGAAGGAGCTCGCCCTCTTGTTCGTCTTCCACACACTGGTCGCCCATGAAGCGGTGTAGCCAGCAGATGGTGATGGGGTGCTCCACCAACTGCCGCCGGCAGGGTCCCTCGCAGGGCCGTGGACACACGCGACCCACGATCGACGGGAACGGCAGATCCTCGCGCAGCTTCCGTACGCCATTGCGGTAGTCGCCATGGGCGATGTAGTCGAGGAACTGCGGGATCTTGATGTGCGTCGGGCAGGCGTCGCGGCAGGGCGGCGTGCAGAACGAGTTGTGGTCGCTCAGCAGCAGCTCGAGGTAGAGCTTCCGCATGGCGCGCAGCTTGGGCGTGTCGGTTTGGATCTCCATCCCCTCGGCCGCCACGGTGGAGCAGCTCGGCACTGTCTTGCGCGCTCCCGCGACCTCTACCATGCAGATGCGGCAAGCGGCGGCGGCCGGAAGACGCGGCTCGTGACAGAGCGTGGGAATGTGGATACCGACGCTTTGCGCGGCCTCCAGAATGGTGTCGCCGGCAGAACACTCCACCGGCTGCCCGTTGATGGTGAGCTTCACCCTGGTGTCCGACGCCGCGCTCATTGGCCGCCCGCCACGGTCCTCTGCCCCATACCTGAGCGCACTTTGACCGCATCGAAACGGCACACCTGGCGACACGTGTCGCACTTGATGCACGCCGCCGTATCGATGACGTGCGGTTGCTTCTTCTCGCCGCTGATGGCATCCACGGGGCACTTCACGGCACAGAGCGTGCACCCCGTGCACGCCTCGGGATCGATCACATAGGTGATGAGCGCCTTGCACGAGCCGGCCGGGCAGCGCCGCTCCCTGATGTGTGCCTCGTATTCGTCGCGGAAGTACTTGATCGTGGTGAGGACTGGGTTCGGCGCGGTGCCGCCGAGGGCGCACAGCGACCCCTCAACGATGTACGCGCCAAGCTCCTCGAGCAGCTCGATGTCGCCCTCCCGCCCCTCGCCATTGACGATGCGGTCCAGCGTCTCCAGCATGCGCTTGGTGCCCAGGCGGCAGGGGACGCACTTCCCACAGCTCTCGTTCTGCGTGAACTGGAGGAAGTAGCGAGCGAGGTCGACCATGCAGGTCGTCTCGTCGGCGACCACCATGCCTCCGGAGCCGACGATAGCTCCCGTGGCCGCCAGGCTCTCGTAGTCCACCGGCGTATCCAGCAGGTCGGCCGGCAGGCAGCCGCCTGACGGGCCGCCCAGCTGTACTGCCTTGAAGCGCTTGCCATCTTTGATGCCGCCGCCGAGATCGAAGATCACGTGCCGCAGGGTGGAGCCCATGGGCACCTCGATCAGGCCGCCGTTCACGAGGCGCCCGGCGAGCGAGAAGGCCTTGGTGCCGCGGCTCGTCTCGCAGCCCAGAGCCGCATAAGCAGCGGCCCCGTGACCGATGATCCACGGGATGCTGGCTAGCGTCTCGACGTTGTTGATGTTCGTCGGTCTGCCCCACAGGCCAGAGACGGCCGGGTAGGGTGGGCGGGTACGTGGCATGCCGCGGCGGCCTTCAATGGAGGCGATCAGCGCGGTCTCCTCGCCACAGACGAAGGCGCCGGCGCCGAGCTTGAGGTGCAGGTTGAACGTCCAGCCGCTGCCCATGATGTTCGTTCCGAGCAGGCCGGCTGCTTCCGCATCGGCGACCGCCTTGGTGAGGCGCTTCACGGCGAGCGGGTACTCGGCGCGCACGTACACGTAGCCTTCGTGCGCGCCGATGGCGTAGCTGGCGATGAGCATGCCTTCGATTACGGCGTGTGGATCGCCCTCCAGGATAGAGCAGTCCATGAAGGCTCCGGGGTCGCCCTCGTCGGCGTTGCAGATGAGGTACTTGACGTCGCCCGGCGACTCCGCAGCGAACTTCCATTTGACGCCCGTTCGGAACCCGGCGCCGCCGCGACCGCGGATGCCGGAGTCGGTAACCTCCGCGACGACCCACTCGGGCGTCTTCTCGGTGAGCACCATGCGGGCGGCATCGTAGCTTCCGCGTGCGAGCGCGTCCTCGATGCTCTCCGGGTTGATGACGCCGACGTTGCGCAGCGCGATCCGCAACTGATGACGGTAGAACCCAATGTCGTGCCAGTCGCGTACCCGCTCGCCGGTCTGCGGATCCTTGTAAAGGAACTTCTCGACCGGCTGGCCACCAACCAGATGCTCTTCGACAACCCGTTTCACGTCTGCCGGACGCAGCTTGGCGTACAGCGTGTCGTCTTCGTTGATCACCGTGACCGGACTGGCCGAGCACAACCCGTGACAGCCGATGATAGAGACTTCCACCTGGTCCTGCAGGCCGGCCGCCGCGATCTCGGCGACAAAGGCGTTGTAGACGGCTGGTGAGCCGGCGAACACGCACGCCGTGCCGGCGCACACCGACACCCGGCGTTTACCACCGGGCTGGCGCGACACACTCACGTTGCGCGCCTCCGCCATGCCACCAGCCTGCCCGTTGCCTTGCGCTGTCACGTGCTCATCCTCTACGCGCGCCGAGTTCCGCCATGAGGTCGCGGATGATCTTGCGCGTCTTGTCGGGGGTCAGATTGCCGAAGGTGCGCTCACCGATGCGCATGACCGGCGCCTGCGAGCACGCCCCCATGCACGCCACCGAATCGAGCGTGAACAGTAGATCGGAGGTGGTCTTGCCGCTGGCTACGCCCAGCTCGTCCTCTAACGCCTCCGTGATCCCCGGCGCGCCGGCCACATGGCACGCGGTGCCGTGGCACACGTTGATGAGGTTCTTGCCGATGGGAGACAGGCGGAACTGGTTGTAGAAGGTCGCCACGCCGTAGATCTGCGACAGCGAGACGCCGGTGTGGAGGGAGAGCTCCTGCAACGCCGCCCGCGGGAGGTAGCCGTAGATGGACTGCGTGTCTTGCATGAGCGCGATGAGCCCGGTGCCCTGTTCATAGTGCTGGTCGATGACGGGAGTGAGCAGCGCCAGGTCGACGTCTTTCTGAGCGGCGAGCCGTACCCGCTCGATGCGCGCCTGGTTGACCACCGGCAGATCGTAGGTATTGCGATAGTTGACGCGGATGACCTGTACCGGGCAGTTGGTCTCGCAGAGGGTGCACGCGCGGCAGCGCGCCTCGTCCGTGGCCGGATTGATGACCACGCTGAACAGACCGCGACTGCGCTCGGGCAGCGGGAAACGCTGCTCCGGATACTGCTCAGTGATCTTCCTCTTCGGCAGATGCGCGAGCGTGGTGCGCATCGCTTTCAACATACCGAGCATCTACGAAAGCACCACCAATCTGGCGCGTCGGCGGCGCAGGTGCCAGCGCAGGATGGGATCGAAGAGAGCGATGAAGCCGAGGAGCAAGACCCAGCTGAAGGCGGCCAGGTACAGCTTCCACTGCGGCGCCCAGAGCATGATGGCCGCGCTCGCCAGGATGTTGACCAGGCCGAGGGGTACGAGGATCTTCCAGGCGAAGCTCATGAGCTGATCGACCTGCAGACGCGGGATGGTGAGCCGTACCCAGACCAGGGCGAACACGAACGCGTAGGTCTTGAGCATGAACCAGATGAACGGGAGCAGCGATACCCCCTTGACGACCACAAGGTCGGCGCCCGGACCCTCCCACCCACCGAAGAACAGTGTGGTGACGACCATGGACATGATAGTCATGCCGGCGTACTCGTTCAGGAAGAACATGCCGAAGCGCATGCCCGAGTACTCGGTTCCGTAGCCGGCCACGAGCTCTGACTCCGCCTCCGGCAGATCGAACGGCCCTCGGTTGAGCTCGGCGATGGATGCCACCCAGAAGAGGAAGAACGTGAAGGGCATGACGAAGGCGAACCACTGGTAGCCTCGCTGCGCCTCCACTACCGCGTTGAGGCGCAGCGACCCGGCGGCCATGGCCACCACCAGCAGGGCTAAAATCATGGGCAGCTCGTACGAGACCATTTGGGCCGCCGAACGCAGCGCGCCGACTAACGAGTACTTGTTGTGCGACGCCCACCCGCCGAGGAGGATGGCGAGCACCGTGAACCCGGTGACGGCGACGATGTAGATGATGCCGACGTTCAGGTCGCGGCCGATCCACCCCTTCGTGTAGGGCAACACGAGCTGAACGGCGACGGCGCCCACCATGACCAGGATGGGGGCCAGGGTGAAGATGGCCTTGTCCACGTGCGCCGGAGCGAAGTCCTCTTTGCCCATCATCTTGAAGGCGTCGGCGATGCTCTGCAGCGTGCCCTGCCAGCCGGTCCGGTTGGGTCCGAGCCGGTCCTGCATGATCGCCAATCCGCGGCGCTCGAACACGATGTTCACGAGCGCCGCCACGAACACCACCGCGTAGGCGATGATGATCGCCACCAGACCACGCACGATGTCGAGCAGCACGTCCACTACCTGAGAAGATGCGGCGGGTGGGACGACTCGGACAGCGGTACGGACACGGCACCGGGGACGAAATCGCGCACTGCGGCCGGGGTGGCCAGAGAACGTTCCTGAGATACGACAGGGGCGGGCGTCATCGGTCGATGCCTCCTAGCACCAGGTCCATGCTCCCCGAGATGGCGACGGCGTCCGCGATCTTGTTGCCCCGCAGCAGTTTGGGGAAGAGCTGCAGATTCACGAAACAGGGGTCCCGGAACTTGAGCCGGTACGGATAGCGAGAGCCGTCCGAGACGATGTAGGTACCGTACTCGCCGCGCGGGTTCTCCTGCGACACGTAGGCACTGCCCGGCGGAGGAGCAATCACGAACGGAGCCCGCAGCGTGCCCGTCTGCACCGGTCCGCGCGGAAGCATATCCAGACATTGCCGGACGATCTTGGCGGACTGCAGGATCTCGTCGACGCGCACCTTGTAGCGATCGAACACGTCACCATGCTCGCCGAGGCAGACGTTGAAGTCCAGTTCGGGATACACCGAGTAGGGGCGCGTGCGCCGCAGGTCCAGTGCGACCCCGGAGGCACGCGCGTTCGGGCCGGTGATCGAGTAATCGACCACGTCCTGCCTGGTGATGACGCCCTTGCCGACGCTCCGCTGCAGGAACACGGCGTTGTCCTCCACCAGACGGCGGTACTCGTCCACGCACTTCGGCACCGTGTCGAGGAGCTCACGGCAGCGCTGTTCCCAGCCCGCCGGCAGATCGAAGCGGACGCCACCGAAGCGATAGTAGTTGAACATCATGCGCGCGCCGCTGAGCTCTTCGAGCAGGTCGAGGATCTTCTCGCGGTCGCGGAACGTGTAGAACGCCATGGCCGTGCCCAACGGCGAGAGATCGGCGACGAACGTCCCGATGGCCACCTGGTGGCTGGCGATGCGCATGAGCTCGCCGGCGATCACGCGGATGAACTCCGCGCGACGCGTGGGCTGTATGTCGGCGAGCTTCTCAACCGTCATAACGTAACCCCATTCGCAGTTCATGCTCGCCAGGTACTCGGTGCGATCGACGATCGGGATGTACTGGTAGTACGTGCGCCGCTCGGCAAGCTTCTCTTTGCAGCGGTGCAAGTAGCCGATCACGGGGATCACGTCGCGCACGATCTCGCCGTCGAGCGTGATCACCAGCCGCAGCACACCATGGGTGGAGGGGTGCTGCGGCCCCATGTTGACGACGACCTGGTCGAGGGCGAGGCCTTCCAGGTCGCTCCCCTCACCGGCCGCCTCGGCCTGACGAATACGATCCAGCGCCAGTTGCAGGGCCGCATCGGGAGTCTGCGTGGGCGACGTGCTAAACATGCGGATGGTTCTCGACCAGGTCGACGTAGTCTTTGCGCAGCGGATGCCCTATCCAGTCGTCCTTCAGCAGGATGCGGCGCAGATCTGGATGGCCACGGAAGCGGATACCCATCATGTCCCACGCCTCGCGCTCGTGCCAGTCGGCTGACGGCCACACGTCGCTCACCGTATCGACCACCGGATCGCTGCGCGGTATCTGCACGTGCAGCTGCACGTAGGCGTTGCCGGGGTACGAGTACAGGTGGTAGACACACTCGAAGTGCGTGCGGTAGTCCACGGAAGAGATCAGCGTGAGCGAGTCGACCGCGATGGTGGGGAGGTCGTGCAGGCGGCGCGCCACCGCTTTGAGCCGGGCGCGGTCGACGCGAGCCACAACGGTATCTGGATCCTGGACGCGGACCCCTTGCAGGTCTTCCCCCAGTGCCTCGGCGAGTCGCAGAGCGAGATCGTCGATGCCCAGTCCAGCGACGCCGATCTCTCCGCTCACGGGCGCTGCTCCCGCTGCTCCGGGAGATAACAATGCTCTACACCGCGACCGGTTTCGGTGCGCGGCACGCGCCACGTGGCTTCGCACTCGTCTGGCTGCCCGGCGCGCGAGGCCACGAAGCTCATCTTCTGAATCTTCTTCTGCAACAGCAGCAGGCCGTCGAACAGCGCCTCTGGCCGCGGCGGGCAGCCGGGGATGTAGACATCGACGGGAACCACTTTGTCTACCCCGTTGACCACGTTGTAACCGTCGTAGAAGGGGCCGCCGCTCGTAGCACAGGCGCCCATGCTCACTACCCACTTCGGCTCCGCCATCTGCTCGTACAAGCGCCGTAGCACAGGAGCCATCTTCTCGTTCACCGTACCGGCGACGATCATCAGGTCGCACTGCCTGGGTGTAGGGCGGAATACCTCCCAGCCGTAGCGGGCGATGTCGAACCGCGCGAAACCCGAGCTGAGCATCTCGATGGCGCAGCAGGCCAGCCCGTAAGTGAAGGGGAAGATGGACCGTGAGCGTGCCCAGTTGAAGAGCAGATCGGCGGTGGTGGTAATGACGTTCGGCTGCTCAAAGTGCTCGATCTTGGGGAACCGTACACGACGCACGTTTGAGCCAGCGGCGCCGGCCAAAGGATCCGGCGGCAGAGGTACCTGGTCGCCTACACCCACTTGAGCACCCCCTTTCGCCACGCATACAGCAGCCCAATACCCAGCACAGCGATGAACACCAGCATCTCCACGAAGCCGGCGGTGCCGAGAGCGCGGAACCGCAGAGCCCAGGGGAACAGGAACACGGCCTCAACGTCGAAGATCAGGAACAGAAGGGCCACGATGTAATACCGCACCGCGAAGGGATGCCATGAATCGCCCACAGGTTGGATGCCACATTCGTAGGGGCTGAGCTTCTCCGGAGTGGGGTGCCGCGGGTTCACCAGCGCCGACACGAGAAGGATGAGGACCACGAGCACCGCTCCCGAGGCGAGAAACGCCGCGACGTACAGCCAATCGGTAAGGTACTCGCCGCTCATGGGATCCCCTGCGTAGGTGAATTGCAGTCTGTAACCCGGCTTCGCGTGGCCGGAGATGCGGCCGATTATACGAATGCCGCATGTCTAGCGGCAACCTCACAGCGAGTCTCGTGTTCGGGCGAGAACAGAGTGTCTGCCCTGCAATTCACGGCTCGACAGACTCGTCGATCGCCTTCGTTTTCCTTAAGCGGCCCGCCCCTCTTGCTCATGGCGTAAGGCGCCTAGACCCCTTAGGCGCGTGTACTCCAGCCGCCGGTCGTGTCGGTCCACGTAGACCTCACCCTCGGCCGTCAGGCCGCTCCGAGTAAGGATGCTGAGAGTGCTGACGCGGACGACGACCGACACAACACGGGAGGTAGCGGCGCTGCCGGCGGCCTGAAGGCACTGATCAACCGACGATCGGAGTTACACCACAAGACGGGACTTGACCCATTCCCGACGATAGATTCTGTACACAGTGAAAATTTCAGTAGACAGGCTGTTGTCTACAAAGGCAACAGCCTTTCGTTGGTCATGGTTTCCACGAGCTCGTCGACTCTTCGTGTCGGTGCCTGCTGGGAGACACCGTAGAGCGAGCTTAAAACCTCGTAACGACAGTAGGTGACCTTGTGCTCCCGGCTAAAGCCGACCAGCATGAAGCCTCTTTCCCCCGTGTCCGGGAGACGTAGCCGAATCGCCGAGCCCCTTGTCTGCCACCTCTCTGCCTATCGAAGAGCCCGGCACGGGGGACCTGGTCGACGACCCCACGGCACCTGTCGAGACACCCCCGGGGGAGGACAGCGTCGGCAGGGGTAGTACACTAGAGCAATGCCAACGCGGTGTGCGCCTGCATACCGCCCGATCACAAGCCCATGGACGAACGTACGCGCAGAAGGCTCAAGCTCGAAGAGCTTCCTCCGGGGGGTAGGCGACGGCGCAACAGCCAGCATGCCGGCCGGCGACGCGTCTTCTTGCGCTGGCTGCGCATCGTCCTCATCGTGGGCGCGCTCCTGCTCACCGGCATCGTCGCGGCGACGGTCGGCGCCGTCTTCGCCGTCGCCCGCAACCTTCCCAGCCTCGACGAACTCACCCGCCACGACACCGCCCTCACCAGCTTCATCTACGACCGCAACGGTAAGGTGATCGCCTCGCTGCACGGCGCCGAAAACCGCGTGAACGTAGACAGCAAAGACATCGCCGAGGTGATGAAGAAGGCCACCGTAGCCATCGAGGACGAGCGCTTCTACGAGCACCATGGCGTGGACATCGAAGGGCTCGTGCGCGCTGTCTTGGTCGACATAAAGGCCGGCTCACTGGTCCAAGGCGCCAGCAGCATCACGCAGCAGTTCATCCGCAATGCCTACATCTCCCAAGAGCGCACGTTCTCGCGCAAGATTCGCGAGATGGTGCTGGCCTGGCAGCTCGAGGACAGATGGAGCAAAGACGAGATCCTCACCGCCTACCTCAACACCATCTACTACGGCGCTAGCTCTTACGGTGTACAGGCGGCCGCTCAAACCTACTTCCACAAGACAGCCAAGGCGCTCACACTCCCCGAGGCGGCTCTCCTCGCCGGCATCGCCAACGCGCCGAGCTACTACGATCCCATCAACCAGCCGGACATCGCCAAGAAGCGCCGCGACCTGGTGCTCTCCAGCATGCTCTCGCAGAACCTCATCACCCAAGTCGAGTATGCAGAGGCTACGGCCTTGCCGATCGAAGTGTTCAAGAAACCGCCGGCGGCTAAGCAGAAATCGAGCGGCTACTTCGTCGACTACGTCACGCAGCATCTCATCAACACGCTCGGCGCCAACACCGTGTATCAGGGCGGCCTGAAGGTGTACACCAGCCTCGATCTCAAGTGGCAGACCGCGGCCACCAACGCGGTCATGCGAGCTCTGCCCGACGCCAGCGATCCTATCGCCGCGCTCGTCGCCATCGACCCTAAGACGGGATACATCCGCGCCATGGTGGGCGGCCGCAACGCGGAGAAACAGAAGTTCAACGTCGCTTGGCAGGGGGGGAACCAGCTGGGCTCCGCGGCCAAGACGTTCGCCCTCACGGCGGCCATCGAGCAGGGCGCCGACCCGCGCAAGACGTTCTACAAAGACGAGAACGTAACCGTCTCGCTCCCCGGCTACGGATCGTATCCAGTCCGCGGCGAGGGTTTTGGCCGCATCGATCTCATGAAGGCCACGGCGTACTCGGTGAACGCGGTCTACGCCCAGCTCGCCGCCGACGTCGGCCCTCAGAATCTGATCGAGATGATGCATCGAATGGGCTTCACCAGCGACCTGGCGCCGGTGCTCTCCGCGGTGCTCGGCACAAACGATGTGACCACTCTGGAAACGGCCAGCGCCTACGCGACCCTGGCCAGCGGAGGTATCTACCGCAAGCCGCAGGCCATCCTGCGCATCGTGCTCCCCGATGGCACCGAGTACTACAAGGCGAAAGTGAAGAGCAAACGCGTTATCTCAGACGGAGTGGCCTACTGGGTCACGCAAGCGCTCAAGGGCGTCATCACCGGCGGCACGGCGTATCCCAACGGCTTCATCGGCCGGCCGGCGGCCGGCAAGACGGGTACTACCGACAACCACGCCGACGCCTGGTTCTGTGGATACACGCCACAGCTCGCCACCGCGGTATGGATGGGATATGCGAAGGAGAACACCCCTATGGGTCTCATCCACGGACGGGTGGCCTGGGGTGGCGAGTGGAGCACCATCATCTGGGCCACCTTCATGAAAGCGGCCCACGCGGGCCTGCCCATCAAGGACTTCCCCAGGCCCACCACCCCGCCCGTCTGGCGGCAATGGGATCGCAAGTACTCTCGCTCGGCCTCGCCGTCGCCAAGTCCTTCGCCCTCACCCAGCGCGAGCAAGACGAAGAAGCCAAGCCCTGGGCCCACCACCACCAGCCCGAAACCATCGCCCACGCCATCGTCGCCATCGCCCACGCCATCGTCGCCGCCGCCGACGCCAACGGAGAGCCCGTCGGGAGGCATCCTGAACTGGTGGCCATGGGTAGCATGGTTGTTCGGATCCTAACGCCCGGCGCTCACGAACGGTCCGCTCGGGCATGCGCGCCCCGCGGTGCCGTCCTACCAGGTGCCGTAGCGATCGCTCCCCTTACGGTACTCCTTGACCCTCTCGCCTGACGACTCGGCGATGGTGAGGATCTTGCACGCTTGTTCCAGTACGCTCGTGAGCTGGTAGGCCTCTTCCAGCAGGTGGCCGATGGCGAACGGGCCATGGCCGCGGAGCATCACCAGGTCGTACTCCTTGAGCCAGCGCGCCATGATCTCTGCCACCTCGGTGGATCCCACCGTGAGCTCGGTGGCCACCACCGGCACCTTACGCAGTAAGTACGATCCCTCTGAGTCAATAGGTACGATCTCGTCCTTATATAGGGATTGAACGATGGCGTAGGGGGGATGCGTGTGCACGATAGCCAGCGCCGAGGTCGCCTGATAGATGGCGCGGTGCACAACGATCTCCGTGGACGCGAGCGTTACGTTGGCGTCGTTGTGCTCGAGGCCGATGTCGATGATGTCGCGTTCCTCGAGGCGCGCCAGCATGGACCCCCTGCGGGTGATCAGGATGCGATCGCCCATGCGCACGCTCATGTTGCCGCCGTGAGAGCTGAGGAGGCCGGCGACGAAGAGGTCCCGGCCAATGGCGCGGAATTGATCGATCACGACACGCCCTCCTGGCAGGCGGGACGGGAGACGGGAGGAACGCCGGCCACCGCGGGTCGTTCACCCGCCACAGCGGCACACGGAGTGCTCAGAGGTTCCTCGATCGCGAGCTGCGCGAGCTTGCGCGGCGTGGGCACGCCCTCGGCGTCCCAGCCGCGGCACACATAGTATTCGTCCAGCATAGGTGCCAGGTCTACCACGTGCCCCGCCGCCGGACCATCCGCTACCGCCTCGTCCAGCAGACGAGGCGGTAGCGTGTCGTCAGCTCGGCTGAAACCGGCGCGCAGGTTGAAGAGGCGCTCCAGATTCCAGACGCGTTCGCCGACGTGCAGCAGCTCTTGCGGCTCGATCGGCTCTCCCACCATCGCGCTCAACAACCGGGCGAAGTAGTCCTCTTTGATGGCGAAGGCGACGAACTTACACTCCACGAGCGAATCGAGCACCGCGTTGAGGTTCTGCAGGTTGATCAGCAGCCCAGCCTTCCCACGAGTGGCAAAGCGATCGATCATCTTGGGCGACCCGAGAATCTCCGGGCCGAGCATGTTGGCGCGCAAATGGCAGCCGCCCCGGTTCGAGGTCGCGAACGCCAGACCCTGCCCCGTCATGCCGCGGGGGTCGTAGGCGGGTAACTCGAGGCTCTTCACACTCATCGAGAGATCTTCCCGACCGTGGCGCGCGGCGAACCGTCGCGACCCCTCGGCGAGCTCGTCGCCGATCTCACGGCGCAGAGCGGTGTCGGCGATCAGCACCTCCAGTGCCTCGGCATCTCCGAAGCGCGGCCCGTTCGGCAACAGACCCAGCTCGGTGAGCTCCATGGCACACGCGATGGTGGAACCCATCGTGATGGTGTCCATTCCCGCACGGTTACAAGCGTGACTGGCACGCACCACGGCGCCGAGGTCGGCGACGCCGCAGGCAGCGCCGAGCGCCCAGATGCTCTCGTATTCCGGACCCCCCCCACTGCTGGCGCCGCTTTGCGTTCGTCGCGCGCAGCCGATGGAGCAACCGCTACAGGCACTGCGCCTGGGCACGAACCGGCGGCGCAGCTCCTCGCCACTGATCTGCTCGGCGTGTTCGAAGCGGGATTGGCGGAAATTGCGTGTAGGCAAAGCCCCGGCCTGGTTGAGAACGTTCACCAGAACGCTCGTGCCGAACTCGGGCAACGCCTGGCTGGTGATCGGATTGGCCTTGATCAACTTGCTCGCCTCGTAGGCGACGAAATCGAACCGCTGTTTGTCGGCGGGTGCCGGGACGGGCGTCCGCTCCGGCAGCAGCACGATCCCCTTGAGCCGCTTGGCCCCCATCACCGCCCCCAGACCGCCGCGGCCAACTTGTCGACCGCGGTTGTTCACGATGCTCGCGAACAGCACGCCGCGCTCGCCCGCCGGGCCGATCACGGCCACCTCGCAGCGACCGTGCAGCGCACGCAATCGCTCCAGAGTCTGCGGCACGTCGAGGCCCCACAGGGGGCCCGCCGGCAGAATACGCGCACCGCGTCCGCTGAGGAGGAGGTACGAGGGCTCCTCGCAAGCCCCCCATACCATGAGATACTCGAGGCCCAAACGGCGGAGTGCTATGCCGAACGAACCCCCCGCATTGCCGTCGAACACCGTCCCGGTGAGCGGCGAGCGCGAGCTCACGCTGTAGCGACCGGCAGCCGGAGCTCCGGTGCCCGTAAGCGGCCCCGGAGCGAAGATCAGCGGGTTGGCGGGCGCGAGCGGATCGACCTGGTAGATCCGCTCGCGCAGCAGCAGATGCACGCCCAGGCCACGGCCGCCCAACACCGCCCGCATGACCGCGGCCGGCAACTCCTCTCGTTCGGCACGGCCGCTCCCAACGTCTATACGCAAGCCCCGGCCTGGGCGCTCGACTGTCCGTGAAGTGCTCACCCGCGGATTATACGGGGCGCCCGACGCCGTGGCGTACGCGGACACGTCGCCGGCTGCCGTACGTAACGCGCAGGGCTCAGACCAACGTACGTCTATCGACCACGCGGACCGCCTTGCCCTCGCTGCGCTGGATAGTCTTCGGCTCCTTGAGACGGACTCTCGCCTGAATGCCCAGCACGTTGTACATCTTCGCCTGCACACCGCGTTCGAAGCGCTCCAGATCGCCCATGGTCTCGGAGAAGATGTCCTCGCCCACCTCGATCCACACCTCGACGATGTCCAGGTGGCCCTTGCGATCGACCACGATCTGGTAGTGCGGCTCGATCTCGGGGATGCTCATGAGCACCTCTTCGATCTGGCTGGGGAACACGTTCACGCCGCGGATGATCAGCATGTCGTCGCTGCGGCCCACCGGCTTGGTTATGCGGGCGAAGCCGCGGCCGCACTCGCAGGGCTCGTAGATCAGGCTGCACAGATCGCGCGTCCGGTAGCGAATCAACGGCTGCGCCCGGCGACTGAGGGTCGTGAGCACCAGCTCGCCCACCTCGCCCTCCGGAAGCGCTCGGAGAGTCTCGGGGTCCACGATCTCAGCCAGGTAATGATCTTCATTCACGTGCATGCCGTGCTTACAGAGACACTCGAAGGCCACCCCGGGACCGCCCATCTCCGAGAGGCCGTAGATATCCAGCGCGTCGATGCCGAGTCCGGCCTCGATCTGCCTACGCATCTCCTCAGTCCACGGTTCGGCACCGAAGTAGCCGACGCGCAGGGGAAGATCGTCGGGGCCAAGGCCGCGGTCCCGCGCCGCCTCGGCCAGATACAGCGCGTAGGACGGCGTACAGGCGAGGGCCGTGGCGCCGAAATCGCGCATGAGCTTGAGCTGACGCTCGGTGTTCCCTCCGGAGATGGGCAGCACGGTGCAGCCCAGGTGCTCGGCGCCGTAGTGCAAGCCTATGCCGCCCGTGAATAGCCCGTAGCCATACGCATTCTGAACGAGATCGCCCGGTCCGATGCCGCCGGCGGCCAACGTACGCGCGATGAGGTCCTTCCAGAGCTCGATGTCCTCGTGCACATACCCAACCACCGTCGGGTTGCCGGTTGTGCCGGAGGAGACGTGGACACGCAGGATCTGGTCGCGGGGAACGGCGAACATGCCGAACGGGTAGTGATCGCGCAGATCGATCTTCGTGGTGAACGGCAGATCCTGTGCGTCGCCGTGGCAGTCGATGTCGTCGACGACGATCCCGGCTTCGTCCATCTTCCTGCGGTAGAAGGGCACGTGGTCACGCGCGTGCTGGAGTGTGGCCCTCAGCCGCGTAAGCTGTGTCTCGCGGAGTTCCTCGACGCTCATCCGCTCCGCGGCCGGCTGCCAGAACCAGCCACCACGGCCATCCGGATCGCGTGGCACCGCGCCGGCGGCGCGGGGCTCGGCGGCGAACGCGCTCACAGTGCCCTCACCTGCTCGTCGGTGAGCAGCAGGACCTTGCCTTGGAGCAGTTCGACCGCCCGATCGATGTCGCGGACCGCGAAGCAGACGAAATTGAAGGAGATGCTGTAGAGGTAGTCGACCGAGATGCGCTGCAGCGCGAGCTGCTCGAGCACACGCGCAAGGCCACCGGGCTCGTCCGGCACCTGCACGCAGATCACCTGCGACATGTGCGTGGTAAAACCAGCTTGGTGGAGAAGCTGCCGAGCCTTCTCCGGCTCGGGCACGATGAGGCGGACGATGCCGTACTCCGCTGCTTCCGTGGTGGAGAACCCACGGATGTTGATCCCCGCACCACCGAGCAGGTCGGCGATCTCCGCCAGCCGCCCACTGCGGTTCTCGAGGAACACGGTGAGCTGTGTCACTTTCACTTCCGAACCTCCGTTGCCGGGACGGCATCGCGACCGAGCTGGAACGCGCGCCGGTTAATCTCGACGATCTTGCTGGGGAGAACCGCCTGCAGAGCGCCGTTCCACGCCGCATCGGTAAACGGCAACACCGCGCTGGCCACACCCAGGAGGACGGTGTTGGCCGCGCGCACCGTGCCCACGCGGGCGGCCAGACGCTCGGCGTCTACTTCCAGGAGCCTGACACGGCGCTTGGCGGCCGCCGCGGCGATGTCTTCCGGATACTCCGCCTCACGACGCAGCACGCAGCCCGGTGAGATGCGCGTGGTGGCGCAGACCAAGGCGCCCCCCGACACGAGGAGAGGGACCGCCCGACGGCCCTCGAGTAGCTCCATGGCGATAACGACCTCGACATGGGTCGCCACGGGCGAGAACACCGCGGCCCCAAAGCGGACAGTGGACAGCACGCTCCCCCCGCGCTGGGCCATCCCCTTCACCTCGCTGGCCTTTACGTCTAGCCCATCGAGCAGCGCGGCTTGAGCCAAGACGGCGGCAGCCAGGAGAACCCCTTGGCCGCCGACGCCGACCAGAGACACGGACGTACTCCCGTTCACGTCAGCCTGCTCCCGCTACGGACAGGCTCAGCGCACCGTGCCGGCACGCCTCTACACACGCTCCGCAGCCGATACACGACTGGTCGACCGTCACCGTTTGCTCGCCCGGCAGGAGCGCTGGGCAGCCGATGGCCAAGCACTGGCCGCAGAGGGTACAGCGTTCGGCATCGACGATGAGCCCGCGTTTGGGTTCACGAATAGTGAGCGCACACGGCGCGACGGCGACGATTACCCCGAGGCCCGGCGCGGAGAGTTCGTCCTCCAGCGCTCCACGCACCGCGTCGGCGTCCAGTGCATCTACCGTGCGGCAGCGCACGCCAATGCCCTCGCACAGCCGCGCGATGTCGACCGCCGGACCCTGAGTGCCGTCGGCGTGCACACCCGTCCCTGGATGACCTTGGTGGCCCGTCATGGCCGTCGTCCGGTTGTCGAGCACCAGCACGAGGCCGTCGACCTGGTTGTACTGAGCATCGATGAGCGCCGTAATCCCGGAGTGGAAGAACGTCGAGTCGCCGAGGACGGCGACGCTGGCCTTGCGCTGGAGCGCCTTGTTCATCCCCGCCATCATGCCGATCGAGGCGCCCATGCACAGGCAGCTATCGATCGCCTGTAACGGCGGCAGCGCGCCCAGAGTGTAGCAGCCGATATCGCTGAGGGCGGTCAGCTTGTAGCGCTTGAGGAGGGCCAGCACCGATCGGTGGGAGCAGCCGGGGCAGAGCACCGGCGGACGCTGCGGCAGCGCCGCCTCCGAGACTGGCGAGGGGGCGATCAGGGGGTCCGGAAGCGGAAGCGGCGTGCGACGACCAGGCCTGGCACGACGCGAGACGTAGGGCTCCAGAGCACGGAAGACCGTCTCTTGATCGAGCTCGCCGTTGGCCGGCAGCGCGATCTTGCCGACGACCGGCAGCCCCAGAGCCCGAATCTGTTCCTCCAGGAAGGGATCCAGCTCCTCCACAACCGCTACCCAGGAGACGGAACGATAGAGGCGAGCGATCTTCTCCACGGGGAGCGGCCAGGACATGCCCAGCTTGAGGAACCAGGCCTTGGGGAACGCCTCGCGGGCGACCTGGTAGGCCACCCCCGAGGCTACGATACCGAAATCCGCGCTGCCGGCCTCGAGCACATTGAGGGGCGACTCGTCGGCTCGCGTGCGGAGAAAACCAAGCCGCCGCAGGGCCAGGCGATTTCGCTCGCGCGCATGCTGCGGGACCATGACGTACTTGGGGATGTCGCGCACGAACGGCGCGCCCTCCCATGCCACGGCGGGCCGTGGTTTCACGCGGCCACGCCCATGAGACAGCCGCGTCGTGGTCCGCAGCAACACGGGGGTGTCGAACTCTTCCGAGAGCTCCAGCGCGTGAGCCACGAAGTCGTAGGCCTCTTGGCTGTCGGATGGCTCCAGCAACGGCACCTTGGCAAACCGCGCGTAGTGGCGGTTGTCTTGCTCATTCTGAGAAGAGTGCATCCCTGGGTCGTCGGCGGACACGACGACCAGCCCGCCATGAACGCCGGTGAGCGAGAGCGTCATGAAGGGATCGGCGGCCACATTCAAACCGACGTGCTTCATGGCCGCCAGAGCACGCACGCCGGCGAGACTGGCGCCGGCTGCGGTCTCTACCGCGACTTTCTCGTTGATACACCACTGAGCTACGAGCTCGCTCGTGCCGGCGAGCGCCTCGAGGATCTCTGTGGACGGTGTACCAGGGTAGGCACAGGCAAACCCCACACGCGCACGCACGGCGCCAGCGGCGATTGCTTCGTTTCCGGAAAGGAAGAGCGGAGGTCCCACGGCTGGTGATTATAGCTGGTCCCCTGGGGTGGACGAACTAGACGCGGGCAGGAAGACGAACCGGCCAGACGAATTGAAGACCATGGTCAAACGCTGTTCACCCGAGGTCACTCGCGCCCGATCCCGCATTGTCTTCTTCTCACTCCTCACTGTCTGCCTCCTGGCGACCGATTCCCAATTCACCGCCGGCATCGCCGCGGCGGGCATCGTCGCAGGGCTTCTCTCACTGCGGGCCGCCATCGCTTTTGGCCCCTCCCTGGCTATCACGTTCATCACGGTGGACTGGCTCGCCCTCGGCCTGATCATCGGCATCGGCGGCGGGCTGCGAAGCTGGCTCGCATTCTCGGTGCCCATCCTCGCCTTCCTCAACACAGCACCGGGGAAGAGATACGATCGTATCCACCGGCTGGCGCCCGCGGCCTCGCTGCTCGCCGTGCTCCTCATCGCTGACCCACAGCTCGGAGGCAACCGCGGTCTCGGCGTGGCGATGTCCGCGGCGCTCGTGGGAATGGGAGCGCTCCCGCTCCATTTGCTCGAACGGCGGCCGGCCGCGCGGCGTACCGGCCGCGGCCCAAAGCGGCCGCTCAGCGTAGATCCCACAACCGGCCTTCCCACCGCCTGCCGCGTCGCGGAGCTGCTCTCGGCCAGTCTGGAGGAGGCAACGGCCGCGCACGAGGCGCTCAGTGTAGCCTGCGTGCGTCTCGACCACTTCGCCGATACGCGCACGTTCCTGGGTGCCGAGCGCGCCGAGGCGTTGGTGGCCCAGGTAGCGCGTCGCCTGCACCGATCCTTGCGGCCAAGCGACACGGTCTTCCGCGTGCACCCGGATACCTTCTTGCTCGTACTTCCGGGCCGCCTCCCCAGCCAGGCGTACCAGGAGATGAACCGCCTGCAGCAAGAGGTCGCTCGGCAGCTCGTCGCTCGCCACCGCCAGACGATCTCCGCCGGAGTGGCGTCCTTTCCTGCGTGCCGCGACCTCGAGAGCCTACTCCGCGAGGCCCACCGGAATCTCGTGCAGAGCGACGCCGAGCTTCGGCCGGCGGCATCGCTCTGAGCCTAAGGGCGACAGAAAGACCACGCGTCTGAGTCGTAAGTCAGCAGTGGTGCCCTTGCGCCGCCACTGTTCCAACCCTAGGATTACCACCGTGGAAGTTCAGATCGACAACAAGATGGTGGAGAACGCCGCCGAGGTCCGCATCAGCGTGCGCCTCACACCACGCGAGCTCTCCCAGGTGTTTCTCAGCGGCGACACCCTGATTCGCCTGCCGGTAGAGCAAGCCATCTGCGAGGGCACGGCGCCGGTACTTCGCGACACCGTGTTCCTCAGCGAGCTGGCGGAATGCCGCCACGGATACCGACGCCGCTTCGCTCAGGCCGCGGCGGCAACGGCCTTCGCCGCGTCCGTGCGCGAGCAGCTCAACGCCGCCGCGACACAGCTGGAGCGACTATGAGCGACGACCTCGCCGCCCTGATCGCTGCCTATCGCTTCGATCCCGGCATCCGCGCCGCCCTGCTCATTGAGGCCGACGGTTTCCCCGTGGTCGCCAACGCCGATCCTCAGGTGGACACAACGGCCGTGGCGGCGCAGATCGCCGACATGCTGCAAGTCTGCCACCGGCTGGCCATAGAGCTCGGGCAACGAGAGACGCAGTTCGTCACCTTCGAGCTCACCGAACTCAACGTCATCGTGGCGCCGTTCGAAGGCGATCTCTTGCTCGTACTCGTCGGAGAGCCCGCGGCCATCAGTCTCTCCTACTCCCTGCGCACCAGTCAGGAGCGTGTCACGGAGCAGTGAGGCACGTGCCGGCGCACTCGAGCTCGTGCATACCGTCGCGTCGTCCGCGTGCTACCGACCCACCCACCCCCGCCCAACCGTGATCAAAACGGACAACACATGCACGACACCGCAACGCAGCTGACGAAGCTCGCCACGGCCATGGAGTCCTGCACGGAGTGTCCCGCGCTGGCGCGGCAGCGTCTGCGCGTAGTGCCTGGCGGAGGGCACCCGCACGCTCACGTCATGTTCGTAGCAGCAGCGCCAACGGCAGGCGAAGAGGCTTCGGCGGCCGCCGCGGGCAGTGAACAACTGGCCACCTACCTGCGGCTGCTCGATCTCGACCCTCGCCCCGGCGTATCTTTGTACACCACCGCCGCAGTCAAGTGCCTGCCGCGAAGTGCGGAGGGAGCACGCGCGCCCACGACCGGCGAATGCGATGCGTGCTGGCCGTTCCTTTCGCGCGAGCTCTCCACCATCACGCCCCATGTACTGGTGCCCGCCGGAGCCACGGCCGCGGCCGTGCTCCTCCCCCGACTCCTCGGCACAGCGGCGCCAGAGCTCGACCCGCTCCACCTTCAGGTTGTCACCACGCCGGCGTTTCGCGTAGTCCCCATCCCCTCGCCGGAAGAGATCGCGGCGTTGGCGCCGCGGCCCCGCAAAATCTGCCTGGAACAGCTGCGTTCGCTGGCCACCCGCTTGGGCTTCTAGACCCCTCATCGGAGAGTGCCGCGGTGCGTGCCGTTCTCCGCGGACGGCGTGCCGGAACCCTCAGGGCACGATCACCCGCAGCGCCGCCGGAGCCACACGGCATTCCATGGGCAGCACACCGGCCACTTCTCCGTCGGTCTGTACCGGCACCTCTTCCTCTCCCTCCACCACACTCACGGTAGCGTGTTCGGTACGCCAGTACTGCACATTGGGGTGTCGCAGATGTGAGTTCACCAGTGCGGCCAGCCAGTAGTGCGCCGTCTCGAAGGGCGAGATGGTCTGGAGAACGCACACGTCCAGGAGCCCATCGCGCATGCTCGCCCGGCTCGTGATGCCGAATCCGCCGCCGTAGTTGGCCGAGTTGCCGAGGACGACGAAGTAGCCTTCGACCGTCTGCTCGGCGGTCTCCACACGCACCAGGGGGAAGTCCCTGCGCAGGAAGGTCGCCAGACCCTGAACCGCGAACGCGGCCTCGCGCAGCGCTTTCTTGAGCGTGGGATTGATCGAGCTGATCACGGCCGCATCGAGACCTACTCCCGCCATGAGCGCGAAGTAGCGTTCACCGGCGAGGCCGAGGTCAATCCGGGAGAGCTGACCCTTCGCCGCCAGCCGGCACGCGTCGGGAGGGTCGAGCGGAATCCCAAGCTCGAGCGCCAGCACATTCACCGTACCCGTCGGCACGATCAGCAACGGTACACCCGTTTCAGCGATGCCGTTGATCACTTCATTGACGGTACCATCGCCGCCCATGGCACAGACGGCATCTACATCGGCGAGTGCCGCTCGGGCCAGCTCGGTGGCATGCCCAGCGCGCTCAGTCGGCAACTCGAGCACCTCCACACCTTGCGCTCGCAGGAGATCCAAGAGACGCGGCAGGCTGCGACGGTGCTGCCCACCGCCCGCCATGGGGTTGTAGACCACACCGATCCGCCTGAACCGCGGAGACATCAAGGAAGCTCCACCTCAGCGCGATCCGACAGACGCACCCAGCACTCGTACCCCGCCCTCCTCGCATACTGAGCCGCGCGCGCCAGCGCGAACCCCACGTGCTCCGGGCCGTGCGCGTCGGAGCCAAACGTCATGCGGATGCCGCGCTCGCGCGCACGCGTCAGCAGGCTGAGCGACGGGTAGGGTTCGGCAACCGGGCAGCGCAACCCCGCGGTACTGAGCTCGAGCAGAAGCCCGGCCGCGGCGATCGCGTCGAGGACCAGGTCCTCCGCGGGCCTTACGGCCATGCTCGGCCGCCGGCCGAACTTCTTGGGCAGATCGAGGTGGCCGACGACGTCCAGGCCGCCCGCACCGGCCAGCTCCGCCACGGTCTCGTAGTACTCGCAGAACAGGGTGTCGGCCCGCGGCCAGCGCTCGGCGCACCGGTGGGGTTCAATATCCACCGCAACGCCGGCGAGCGTGTGCACCGCACCGATCACGTAGTCCGGCCGATGAGGCCGTACTAGCGTCATGATCGCCGCCCATGTCTCCAGACTGAAGTCGACCTCTACGCCCAGAAGGACCCGCGGGGCGCTGTTCGTGGCGGCGACCCGCCGTACCTCCGCCGCGTACTCACCGAGGCGCTCCAGGGGCAGGCCGAAGCCGTCGTCCAGCGCGGTCGGCACCACATGGTCGCTCACCCCGATCTCGGGCAGGCCGATCGCCATGGCGGCGGCGACCACCTCGGCGATCGAGCCCTGTCCGTCCGACCATCGAGTATGGCTGTGGTAGTCGCCGATGCCCCTTACTGCCACAACGCCCACCGCCTCTGCTCCCGCGTGACGGGCCGTGGACGGCGCGCGCGCTCCTTGGGCGTGGTGAACACCCAGACGAGCAGCAGCCCGGCGACGAACCCGCCGATGTGGGCGAAGAAGGCGACGCCACTCTGCTGACCGAGCGCGAGCGTACCCTCGAGAAGCTGAATACCGAACCACACCCCGAGGAGAACCCATGCGGGGACGTAGACGAGCTGGAGAAAGATGAAGATCGGGATCACCGAGAGCACGCGAGCGCGGGGAAAGAGCAGGATATAGGCCCCGAGGACCCCGGCGATCGCGCCACTGGCGCCGATGGTGGGCACGGTGGAATCCACGTCGATCGCCACCTGCGCCATCCCCGCGATCACACCGCACAGCAGGTAGAAGATGACGAATTTCGCACGGCCCATAGTGTCTTCGACGTTGTTGCCGAAGATCCACAGGAACAGCATGTTGAAGAGAACGTGCAGCCAGCCACCGTGCAGGAAGAGGGCCGAGAACGGCGTGAGCCACCACGGGAGCAAGTCGGCTGGAGGGATGTCTACTCTATGTGCTAGCTCGTAGGGAACCAATCCGGCGCCGAAGAAGAGCTCGGTAACACGCTGGCCCGACAGGCCAGGGAAGGCGTTCGACAGGCTCAGCTCATAGAGGAAGACGAGCAGGTTAACGGCGATGAGCACCACCGTGACCACGGGAAAGCGGCGTGTCGGGACGTTGTCGTAGAGGGGAATCACCCGTCGCTATCCTTTGGCTCCCCGACAGGCGCACTTGGGCGCGCGGCCGCCGCAGCGGCGCCGCGCGCAGGGATGATGCGATCCGCTGGCGCTCTCATGCCGTGTGCCATACCCGTCCTCGACCTCGTACACCTTGTCTCTCTCGCTGCCCCTCGCCGCGCGAGGCTGTTCATTCTACCCGCGCAAGGCCTCACGCACGCCAAGAAGCATCGCCAAGCAACGGATGCCTCGCGAACGACGCCAGGGGACGGGGCCACCAGTTGTCACCGCGCTGACCGTATGCTACGGTTTCCGAACTCTCTGGTAACCGAAGGACGTGTCCGTGAGCGCGAGCGACGACATCGTTAAACTGCTCCCCGAGCTAGCTGCCGGCCTACGCGGCTCCGCACGGCACGAAGAGCTGCTGCGCCGTCGCCCGACGCTATCGCTCACTTCGCGCCAGATGGCGGCATTCGTCCAGCTCGCGGGAGGACCGCAGACCATGACCGAGTTCGCTCACGGCATGGGGGTCGGCCGCGCGGCTGCCACGGAGCTCGTCGAACGCCTTGCCCAGAAGGGCCTCGTGCTCCGCGAGCGAGACCACCTCGACCGCCGCGTCCTCATGGTACGTCTCTCGGACGAGGCGGCGCTCGATGCCCGCGTCGTGGTAGGCGATCTTCGCCGGCGGGTAGAACGCGCCCTCGCCGCGGTACCCGAGCCGAGCCACGGCAGCGTGGTGGCGTTCCTGCGTCAGCTCGTGGCCGCGCTGCACACCTCGAGACGATGACGCGAGCAGCGAGACAACGGTCCGCCGGCAACACCGCCACCGCGACTCATCCACCCGTCCGCAGCCCCTGGACCGTGCTAGCCGTCCTCTGTCTGGGACTGTTCATGATCCTGCTCGACGGGACCATCGTAAACGTAGCACTTCCCCACATCATGACCTCACTGCAGACCGACTTGGCCGGCGTGGAGTGGGTCATGAACGGCTACGTGCTGGTGTTCGCCGTCACCATGGTCACCCTTGGCCGGTTGGGTGACCTCTACGGACGTCGCCTGCTCTTCGTCGCCGGCATGCTGCTGTTCACCGCATCCTCCCTGGCCTGCGGCCTCGCCCCGAGCATCGGTACCCTGATCGGTTTCCGCGTACTTCAGGGGCTAGGAGGGGCGGCGATGATGCCGAGCACGTTGAGCATCATCGCCGCCGTATTCCCCCCCGAGCGCCGAGGCGCCGCGATGGGCCTCTGGGGCGGCGTGTCCGGCCTGGCAACCGCCATCGGCCCTAGCCTCGGAGGCCTCATTGTCGACCTCTCCGGCTGGCGCTGGATCTTCCTGGTTAACCTGCCGATCGGCGCGGTCAGCGTCTTCCTCGCGCTGCGTTTGGTACCCGAGTCGCGCAATCCCGCGGCAGTGGCTTCTCTCGATCTCCCCGGCGTCGGCCTGATCTCGCTCTCTGTATTCTGCCTCACCTTCGCTCTCATCGAGGGACAGCGCTACGGGTGGACGTCACCGCTGATCCTCTGCCTGTTCGCAGTCTGTGCACTCCTGTTCGTCGGCTTCTTCCTCCGCGAACGAGTCACGAGGCAGCCGCTCATCGACTTCTCGCTGTTCCGCCATCCCAGCTTCAGCGCCGGGAATCTCACCGGCCTGATCCTCAGCTTCGGCATGATGGGCGTGTTCTTCACCATCCCCATCTTCCTGCAGACCGTCCTGGGGTTCAGCGCGATCAAAGCCGGCGCTGTTATGAGCCCCATGTCGGTCGCCGTCATGGCAACCGCACCGGTGGCCGGCCTCCTCTCGGACACCGTCGGCAGCCGCTGGCTCATCTCCGGTGGGCTTCTCCTCCTCGCCTTCGGTATCGCCTGGATGGCCGGGTTGTTCCCCTGGACTTCCGGGCTCACGCCAGAGACCGGGCCACTCCAGCTCCTGCTCCCCTTCATCCTCAGCGGCGCCGGCATCGGCGCGGCGGTAGCGCCAACCACCTCCGCCGTTATGGCTACCGCGCCACCCGACCGCGTCGGCAACGCCTCGGGCGTCCTGTCCACCATGCGGCAGCTGGGCAGCGTGATGGGCATCGCCGTGCTCGGCGCCGTGCTCCAGAACCGGCTGGTCGCCAACGTAACCGCGGGAGTCGACACCATCGCCGGCCTCCCGCCGGCGGCGAAACAGGCGATCATCGCCGCCGTGCGGAACGGCGAGAGCAGGATGAGCGCGCCAGGAGGCGGCGAGATGATGGCTTCTTCTCTCCGTCTCTTCCGCGGCTGGTTCACCGATGCCATCAACGCGGCTTTCATCGTGGGCATGGCGGTGTGCCTCGTGGGTGCCGTCGCCGCGATGTTCCTGCGCCCCCGCACCGGAGGCCCAGCGGCAGACCATGCGGTAGTACCACGACGAGCGCCAGAACCTGGCGGCACTGAGGCTCGCGAAAGATCCGAGAGAGGATCGTGACCTCAGACTGCTAGACTGGGCAAGACACAGACTAATACAACCGGCGAGCATCGGGAAGGAGTCTGCCCCGCCCGTGGCGAACCGCTCACCTATGATGAGCAGAGGATTTCCTCCCCGCCCCTCGCGTCGTGTGATCGCCGTGCCCAGGCCGCTGGCCAGCTTCTTCCTTGAACGGTTGCAGCGTCAGTATGCCGATCGCGAAGACATCGCCGTAGTCATCGATCGCAGGCATGGAGAGCGTCGCCGCTTGGACGGAGGCCGGCGAGCAAACGAGGAGCGCCGCCGCGCCGATCGGCGAGCGTTCGCTCCGGGGTGGTCGCTCGCCGAGATGCCCCTGCGGGCGCCGATCGACTAGGCCGGCCTCCCTACGAGACGCGGCACGCGACGCGCTAGATCCAGCCGTTCTGCTGACTGATGATGACCGCCTGCGCGCGGTCGACCACACCAAGCTTCTGGTAGACGTTGTGGAGATGGTTCCGCACGGTGCTCTGCGAGAGCCGCATGGCAGTCGCCACCTGCTTGTAGGTACGTCCGTCGGCGAGCAGCCTGACCACCTCGCGCTCGCGTCCCGTCAGGGGACTCGGCGGAGCGTCCTTCACCGGCTCGGGATCGCGCAGGTGCACGCGGACGCGAGCGAGGAGCTCGCGAATATGGAACGGCTTGGTGACGTAGTCCACCGCTCCCTTGCGAAACCCGACGAGCTTGTTCTCCAACTCGCGCCGGGCCGTGAGGAAGATCACCGGGCTGTTCAACGATGCCGGCTTAGCCCGCAGCCACTCGTACACCGTAAACCCGTCGGCATCCGGCATCATGACATCGAGCAGCACGAGATCGGGCAGGAATGTGCTGCCCACGCGAACAGCCTCTTTACCACTGGCTGCCGTGGCTACGTCGTAGCCGGCAGCCCCAAGCGCTTCCCGAATGAGTCGCCGTATGTCTGCTTCGTCGTCGACGACGAGGATCCGCTGAGCCACGCCTCGCCCCTTCGGCCATCAAGCGACTGAGGTTGTTCCAGCTCGTCGCCGGTACCCGCCGCACGTTTTCCTTGCTCCCGGCGCGAGTATCGGCAGGTCTGTCGAAAAGCCTTAGGGGGTTGGCAGAGAAGCGGCGCGAAGTTCCGCTGACTACTGAAGAAACAGGTGCCCGAAGGTTAGGAGCACCCACACGGTCAGAGCAGCGACCGCCAGGACCACGAGGATGTCTCCGTACTGGCGCCGTCGCGCCGCGTGAACGACCGCCTCCACCACGGCGCCCGCCGCCGCCAGGAGACCGATGACCCCAAGTGCAATGGTGGCGGCGGTCATGGCGACCCCGTCCCCCACGGAGGGCAAGCGGCACCGTGCATCACGGTCTGCCGGAGGAGAGACGAGCGGTCGCGTTCATGCCGCCACTGTAGCCGGCGGCGGAACGACGCTCAAGAGACCCGCGATCTCAGTTGTGGCGCTCGGCCTCAGGGCAGCAGGCGATCCGCGAGGAACACGGCTGGGTGTTCCGCGCGGCGGCCGGAGAGATCGCCGATCTGCGCCCGGCAAGACGTCCCCGTGGCCAGCACCGCCGTCTGCGGTGCCGCCGCCCGTACGGCCGGCAGTAGACCACGCTCTGCGATGGCGACGCTGAGCTCGTAGTGCTCTGCCTCGTAGCCGAAGATGCCGGACATGCCGCAGCAGCCTTCGTCGAGCACGCGCAGAGTGATCCCGGGGACAGACCGCAACGCCTGCTCAGTGGCCTGGGAGGTGAACAGCGAGCGTTCGTGGCAGTGCGGATGGAGGAGGACGTCGCCGCCGGGCCGGAATTCCAGCCGGCCTACGTGCGCGGCGCCGGCGACCAAGTCGAGGCCGAAGCGACACGCCGCCGCTACCTGGTCGACACGGGGGTCGTCCGGCAGCAGGCGCTGCCAGTCGTCGTGGATCATGCTGAGGCAGCTCGGCTCCACGAAGACGATGGTCCTCCCCGCTTGCACCTCGGCGTGCAGCCGCTGGAGACAGTCAGCAGCCGCGCGCCGCGCCTTGTCGAGCATGCCGGTGGACATCATGGTGCGCCCGCAGCAGCCGGCATCCACAACGCCGACCGTGTGTCCGGCCGCCCGCAGCAGGCGCACCAGCGCCTCGCCCACCTCTGGTTCCTGGTGCTTCACGAAGCAGTCGGCGAAGACCAGCACATCGGGGTGCGCGTCGGCGCGCACGCGGCGCGTGAGCGGCCGCCGGGCGATAGGCGGTAGCGGCCGCTGAGGAGCTACGCCGAGCAGCCGCAGGAACGGCGTCGTGAGCGGCGGCCGAGCGACGGCGCGAATCAGCGGGGCAAACGGCGCCGCCAGGCCGATGAGACGCCGGAAGTTGGCGATACCGCGCGCTAGCAGCGGCACGCCCTCGCGCGCGCGGCGCTCGGCCAGCCATTCCACTTTGAGCGCCGCCATGTCCACGCCGGCCGGGCACTCCGTCTTGCAGGCCTTGCACGCCAGACAGGTGCCGAGCACCTCGACGAACTCGTCCTCGGTGATGTCTTCCAGAGCCAGGGTTCCGGCCACCAGCGCCTGCAGGGCGTTGGCGCGCGCGCGGGTGGAACGTGTCTCGTCGCGGCTCACCGTGGCCGGAGGGCACATGGTCCCTGAGATCTTCTTGCAGATACCGGCGCCGAAGCACTTTTCCACCGCGAGGTCGAAACCACCCTCGGCGGCATAGGAGAGCCGCGGGCGCCACGGCTCGGCACCGCGATAGTTGGCCCCGAACCGCAGATTCTCGATGGGAGACGGTCCATCTACCACATGCCCAGGCCCGAGCAGATTCCTCGGATCAAAGACCTTCTTGAGCGCCACGAACTCCGCGTACAGCTCCGCGCCGAACAGGCGCGGCAAGATCCAGGAGCGGGCGATCCCGCAGCCGTGCTCGCCGGAGACCGCGCCATGGTAGTCGCAGACTAACTGGCCGACCTCGCGCGCGATAGCGTCCAGTTTGGCCACGCCAGCAACGCTCTTGAGATCCAGGAGCGGCCGTACGTGCAGACACCCCGCCGAGGCGTGCCCGGTGAAGGAGGCCTTGGCGCCGTGCGCGGCGATGATGCGCTGGAACTGATCGACGAAGTCCGCCAAGTGTTCAGGAGCCACGGCGGTATCTTCCACGATGGCCGCCGGGCGCTCGGCTCCGGGGGCGCCCATGAGCAGGGGCAGCACGGCTCGCCGCAGGGCCGCCGCGGCGCCGAGCGCCGCGCGGTCCTCGAGCCATACCACCTCGCGCACGCCGAGCTCGCCCTGGATGGTACGCAGGCGAGCAAGGCCGGCGCGCGCCTCTTCCTCGCTGCCCTGGTACTCCACCGTGAGCATCGCCGGGTCGCCGTTGGCGAGCAGCGGCGCCAGGAGCCGGAAGGTAGAGAGATTGGGCGCGCGCCGCAGGGGATCGAGGTCCAGTAACTCCACCGCGGATGGTCCTGTGGAGAGGAGCGCGACGTTTGCCTCGAGCGCCTGGCGGATGGTGGCGAAGGTGAGGGCCGCGCCGACGCGGGTTTCCGGCAGCGGATCGAGCTCGACGTCGAGCATCGTGAAGAGGGCGAGCGAGCCCTCGGAGCCGGCGAGCAGACGGGCCAGATTAGGCCGCCGATCGAGCAGACAGCGCAGGTTGTACCCCGAGGTGCAGCGCGAGGTCTGCGGGTATCCGGTGGCGATCGCCGCACGCGAGCGGCGGCGCATCGCGGCGAGCTCGGCGGCGATGGCGCGTGCCTGGGGCCCCGTCACGCCGCTGGAGAGATCGTCGTCCGCGCACACGCCCAGGTCTAGCTCGTCGCCCCCTATCAGCACCGTGCGGAGGCCGAGCAGCTTGTCGACTGACTGGCCGTAGATGATGGAGCGCGACCCTGAGGAGTTATTGCCCACCATGCCGCCGATGGTCGCTTGGTCCACCGTCGACGTGTCGGGTCCGAACTCGAGGCCGTACGCCGCCGCGGCAGCGTTCAACGAGGCCTGGATGACGCCCGGCTCGACCCGTGCTCGGCGACCGTCCGCGTCGATCTCGAGGATGCGGTCGAGTTTGAAACAGTCGACCACGATGCCAGTGCCGATGGCCTGCCCGGCGACGCTGGTCCCGGCGCCTCGCGGGCAGAGGGAGACACCGTGTTCGGCAGCGACCTGCGCCGCGATGTACAGATCCTCCACCGCTCCGGCCACCAGCACCGCATCCGGCAAGAGTCGATAGCTGGAGGAGTCGGTGGAGTACAGCCACCGCGACAGCGGAGTAGTGCGTACCTCACCCGCCACGCGCCCTTCGAGCGCGCGCGCCGCCGCGAGACCCGCCGGGGTAGGATCGGGGAGTCTTCGCGAAGCGTCCATCGTGGAGATCATACCGGGCGCGGAGGGCCACCTGCCAACGCGGGTGCCGGCTTCCTCGCAAAGCGAGGATGGGCGCATCCCTGGATCCTACAGATCGAAGGGGTTGAAACGCGCCAGCGCGCGGCTCAGCGCGTCGAACGTCCCCGTCACGAACAGCACGCCGAGTACGACGAGCAGTCCGCCAGCGACGAGCTGGACGACCCGATAGTGTCGTTTTACGCGGGCCAGGTGGCAGCTCACCCAACCGAAGGCAGCGGCTGCCACCATGAAAGGCAGGCCGAGGCCGAGAGAGTAGACGAAGAGCAGCAGCGCGCCGGCGGCGGCGCTCTGCGTGCTGGCCAGCGTGAGGATGGCACCCAGCACGTACCCAACGCACGGCGTCCAGGCGATGGCGACAGCGGCGCCGGCCAGGAAGGCGCCGCCGGCGCCGCCGGCGCGCGGTGCCCAAGAGATGCCCACCGCGCGCAGGTGAAGGCGGCCCGCCACAGCAACGCCACTGAGGATGAGGAAGGCGCCAGCGATCACCGTGAGGGTATCCCGGTGGCGGAGCAGCGCGCTCCCTATACCGCCGGCGCCGGCTCCCAGAAGCACGAAGACCGACGTGAACCCAAGTACGAAAGCGAGCGCTACCGGCAGTACCGCCCAGCGCTGGCGATCGAGCTGCTCGACACTCACACCGGACACGTACGAGAGGTAGACGGGGAGCAGGGGGAGCACGCACGGCGAGAGGAACGACACCAGACCGGCGGCGAACGCCAGTCCAACCGCCGAGAGCGAGAGGGACTCGATGATCACGCTGTGATCACTGTGCCCGCCGCAACCCAGCCTCGAAGCCAGCCCGGTCGGCGGCACCCACGATCTTGTGCGCCACGCGCAGATCCGCGGTGAGAAATACCGTAGTCGGCAGACCCTGGCTCTCGACCCGCGAGAAGATCTCACCGTCGGGATCCCACACTGTGGGGAACGTGATCCCGTAGTCGAGGATCATCCGCGCGGCGTCCGTCTCACTGTCGTTCACGGCGACGCCGATAACCGCAACGTCGGGGTGTGCCGCCGCGAAGGCGACCAGATCGGACATCTCCTCCCGGCAGTAGCCGCACCACGAGGCCCAAAAGTTCACGACGACGGGCCTGCCCGCGTAGCTCGCCACATCGAACGCCTCACCGTCCACAGTAGTGCCCGCCAGCACGATGCCGGGCGTGGCGCCTCCCGTGGCGCCGTCGCCGCCCGTGTCCGAGACTCCGCACGATGCCAGCAAGAGCACGGGTAGAGAGACCGCCGCCACCATCCAGACACCCAATACCGACCGACGACGACGCATCAGCACAGGATCTCCCTCCCGCAACTGCTCTGGGTTTACGAATGAGCGCTATTCGACCATAATACCCCTGTGGGTATAGGACAGCAACTGGGAGGATCGATGGCGACCTATGAGTTCGTCTGCCAGAAGTGCGCCAAGAGTTTTGAGATCAACGTGCCGGGGTTTCTGAAAGAGCAGGACAAAGTGTGTCCCGCGTGCGGCTCCCTCGAGGTACGCCAGAAGTTCTCCAGCTTCTTGAAGCACGTCGGCGGCAGCTGCTCACCCTACCGCGGCAGCGGCTTTGGCTGACGGTAAGGGAAGAGACGACGCGGTCGCGTCGTAGACGTTGACGGGGTAGGCTCGCCCGACTTACGCGGGCGAGCCTACCCCGTCCCCTTGTACGGCCTGACGCCGACCACCCCGGTCGTCGCCAGCGAGCAGCGGCTACCGGCGGTCCGCAGCCGGCCGAACATCCCCGATGGCCCGCGCCACATCTGCCAGCGAGGCCTCCCGAAGCACCTCCATCATGTGTTCCTGAGCGCGCACCCACACGTGGTGCACACCACATCTGGAGCAGTTCTCGCACGCCTCGGGTCGGAGCACACAAATATTCAGCGCGACCGGTCCGTCGATAGCCTCGAGCACATCGGCGATACTGATGTCCTCGGCAGGGCGCGCCAGCACGAAGCCGCCATGCGCGCCACGCCGTGAAATCACGAGTCCGGCACGCGCCAGGTTCTGGAAGATCTTAGCCAGGAAGCTCTCGGGGATGCTTTGCTCGCCGCCGACCTCGTGCAGCGAGCAAACCTCGCCGGGCGCTCTGCCCGCCAGATACGCCATGGCCCGTATGCCGTACTCGCCCCCACGCGTCAGTTGAAGACCCACGGAAACCCTTCCAAAGCCCTGCCGCCAACACGGCATCCCCATTCTCTCCGCGAGACTCTACTGACAGCTCATGCCGAGCGTCAATGCACATCGGGCGGGTTCCTACCGTATCGCCTCGGCTACGACCGCGCGTGTCGGAGATGATCCTCAGACGACGCGCGCGCCGAGCACATCGCGCATGTGCGCCAGAGCCCAGGCGTTGATCTGCTCCGCGGGATGACCGGGGGCATCGTAGGTTTCCACCAGGTCACTTCGCACCGTCACGAGGTAGTCGCGGTTGCGCAGGTCGGCGACGGTATGCAGCACACAGATGTCGGTGCACACACCGACCACCTCGACCTCGTCTGGATGCAACTCGGCGAGTATGCGTTCCAGATTGGTTCCGTAGAACCCCGAGTACCGGCTCTTGCGTACCGAAACAGAGCGCTCGACGAACTCGCGCAGCTCGTCCACCACCTCATCCTCGCCGCTCCCGCGGATGCAGTGCGGCGGGAACATGTGGAACTCGCGGTCGTCTGGCTGGTGCGTGTCGATGAGGAAGATGGCGCGAGCGCCAGCGTCCAGCTCGCGCCGCAGATATGCCTGTAGACGCGGGATCACAGCGCCAAGGCGCGGGCTGGCGAGATTCCCCGCCTTGCAGAAGCCATTCAGAACGTCGACGACGATGATCGCTTTCATGCCCTCTATGTACCCCATCAGCGGAAATCCTCGCCCATGCTTCGCCTACTCGACCAGGTCGAGCCGCGTGCTGGGCCGAAAGCTCCTCCCGACTTTGGCACACGGCCGACCCTCGACCATGACCACGTCCGCCGTGAAGTCGGTGTTGCCACGCAACAAGCTACTCCCCACCCCGTAAGCGTCGGCGGGCACTCCGGCGGCCTCGAAGGCGCGAATCCGGTCGGCGTCGAAGCCGCCGCTGGCCACGATCTTCACGAAGTCGAAGCCCTCGGCATCGAGCGCCCGCCTTACCTCCCATACGAGCTCGGGGGCCACTCCAGTTGGCTTGAACTGCCCCATCCTGTCCCAGAGCGCGCGATCGACCATAGTCTCGGCCGTGTCGAGCCGTACACCCCACAGCCGCTTGCCCAGCGCCCGCGCACAGGCAAGCGAGGTGGTCACCGAGTCGTTGTGGAAGTCCACGAGCGCGACCACATTGACCTCAGGGTAGTACCGATCGGCGAAGCGCCGGACGGCCTCGACCGTGTCGCCCCCGCATGCCGCGATGAGTCCGTGTGGCACGGTACCTATACCCTTACCGCCCCACCACGAGGCTTGCGCGTCCGTGGACACACCGATAGCTCCCGCGACGTGCGCCGCGTACCCATCTCCGGTTTGCACCCGGTAGTGATCGAACCGCGCGGGGAAGAAGAGGATCGATTTACCTCCCGCCGCCTGAACCACCCGGCGTACGTTGGTAGACACCAGTGTGCGCCTGCTGAGCACGCCGAGATACACCGTTTCGAGGTGGGCGAACAGGCTATAGTCGCCCTCGATCGTCAGGACTGTCTCCCAGGAAGAGATCTCGTCACCATCGTAGAGCGCGTGCACGCGCAGATGCCGCCAGCCCGACTCCCAGCGACGCCCCGCACGACCAGAGCGGTAGCGGCCAGCGCACAGACGAAGGATCGCCAAGGCCTCGTCCATGCCACCCAAGACAGCGCCCTCGTGTTTCTGAAACACCTGCATCAGGACGCGCGGGTGCATCCCGCCCGTCTCCAGCACCTGCTTGGTGTAGTTGAAGTAGGCGTCCGAGTAGTACCCGGACCGGATCTGCGCCACCGGGAGCCGGAAGACGTCCGGCTCGAGCCGCCGCTTCACCTCAGCCTCCCGGTTGCCACACACACGCCATCGCGCCTGACCGGCAGCGAGGCCGCGCTCGTCGGCCGTCTCGTCGCTCGCGGGGTCTCCGCACCACGGGCCATCGCTCCCTCCTTCACGCGCCGGCCATCAGCCGCGATCCAGCACGAGTTTACCGTGTCAACGAAGAGCGCGGGTAAATCCACCCAGCCCCAGGGAGAATTGCAGGACTACCACCCCAGGCTTAGCGATCTGTAGCTGCGTGAAGCCATCCGTCGTAGCCCGCACCGTGCAGGCGCCACGCACGACCGTCCAGAATGGCGTGGCGCTCACCTTGAGCACGTAGGAGCCCGCCGCATCGGCGGAGAGACGCACTACGCGGTGGTCGAGCGCGAGGACACGACAGCGCCCACTGTGCCCGATCGGGACGACCATGGGCTGAGCGGAGACCAGCTCGTACACCGTCCAGCCTCCTCGCCGCGCCACGCGGCGAAAGGATGGCGACGTGGCCAGGAGGGTCGGTTCCGCCTGGCTGCTGCGATCCAATGGGGCGTGCGGCAGGAACACGTAGCGCACGCCCATCGCCTGCAGCCACGCAACGTAATCCGCCTCGCCGTACTCCCCCTCGAGGAACAGGCGGTTGTGGATGGCGTCGTCCTGCCGGTACCAGCCCCGCGTCATCGCATGGCCGGCGCGGGGGAAGTAGTACGCCTCCCAATGCTTCTTAAGGGCCACCACGTGCAGCCGCTCGCCGGGCCCCACGAGACGATCGGCGACCCGCAAAGCGGGGGCAAAGAAAGCCGCGTCCGTAGCTTGCGGGCGCAAGGGAGTGGCCCATGCGCGCAGTGGCGCCTGCAACTGCAGGCCAGCCAGCGCGAGGACGACCGCCACGAGCGCTATTCGTGGCAGCCGACTCCGGCCGCACGCGAGAGCGAGTGGCACCGCGAACACTAGTGCAAACCGGTTCACGTTGTTGCCCAGCGGTACCACTCGTACCACGGCTGCGAGGATGCAGGCGACCGCGTAGATCACGAAGAGTGCGAGGAGGCGCCGCCGTGCCACCGACGCCGCGGTCCAGGCCAGAAGAGCGCCCAACAGGGCGGCGGCGAGCGCCAGACCGACTTGCGGCAACTCGTTGAGATACGCTGTCGGCTGCGCGAAGACCAGGGCGAGCAATCCCCGTACCAGGATGAATGGCGCCCAGCCTGCCACGAACCGGAGGTACTTCCGCCGTGCGCCTGCGTCGACGACGAGATCGGCGAACAGGAACACACCGCCCACGAACACGGCGAGCGGATTGGCGAACAGCGCCAATCCGACAGCCAAGGCCGCCCACAGCGGCTTGTCTGCCGACAGCAGGGCAAGGCCGCCGACCATGAGCGCGAGCCCGAGGAGGAACGGGTCCTGGCCGTTGACTTGGTACAGGCAGAGCACACCCGCGAGCGCCAACGCCGGCCAAGGACTGGTAACGCCATAGGACCGCCGGAGATACGCGTCGGTGGCCAGCGGCAGCGACCCAGCGGCCAGTACCGCCACGACAGCTCCGGGGATCATCGCGGCCAGGAGATAGAAGAGCGGTCCGTAGTTGACGACACCGTAGGAGCCGCCGTACCAGTAGGTGTCCCAGAACAGCGCCGCCGCGGTGTGGCGTACTTGCTCCGCCTTGTACACGTGAGCGGCCGTGTCCACCCCACTGAATCCCGTTTGCCACATGGCAAGCCGCACCGCCGCTAGCAAAATGGGGGGCAGCACAGCGAGCAGGATCAGCCGCCGGCGGCGACTCACTGGCGCAATGCCGACAGACGCACCGCGGCCATGAACCGATCGACCATGGCGGGAGAGAGGGCAAAGCTCGGGTACAGGCTCGTCGCCAGGCAGTTGTGCACCGCGAAGCCCTCGGCCTGCGTGGTGTTACCGGTTGCCACCCGATAGGCGAAGTGATCTTGCTCGAGCACGAGGTACTCCAGGTCGAAGAGCTCGTAGAGCACGTTGTCGCTCTCGTCGTACGGGTTCTCCCGCGTAGCGCTCACGCGCACGTACCGTGGGCGGTCGTACCATTCGATGAGTTCCGCTTCGGCGGGGATCACGCCCACGAGATCGTGACTGCGCCCGTGACTGTCGGCGAGGCGGCGTAGGAGCAGAAGCGCCCCGCCGCCGAACGCCATGGTGGGAAGACCAGCGCCAATGGCCCGCGCCAACTCGCCCAGAAGAGGCGTGTTCGCCGCGAACGCGCTCAGCTGCTCTTCCTCCAGCTGACCGACAACGAGCAGGCCGCTGACCCCCTCGGGCAGCGCGCGGTCCCGGACGATGTTGAGCGGCTGCAGGCGTACACCGCCCGCCTGCAGCACGTCGATGTTCTCGAGTGCCAGCGGCTGCAGCGGCGCCCCCCAAGCGATGGCTACGGAAAGCTCGACGCGGCCGACATCGCGGTCGCGGTGAATCAGCAGACGGCGCTGCGCGGCCGGCACGAAGCCGCGCCGCGACGCAACCTCGTCGAGCTCGTCGAGTTGCAGATACGTTCCAGCCTCTTCACAGAGGCGCACCGCCCCGTCGGCGGGCGGCTTTGGCCCTATGGTGCGCATGCCGGGCAGGGGTGCGTGTTGACGCATGAACTGCTCGGTCAGCTGCGGCGGAATGGCCCCGAGCAACGGCACACCGACATCCCGACGCAGCGACTGGAGCAACTCGCGACCGGCGGGCGTTTCCTCCGCACCGACAACGATCAGGCCGCCGATCTCGGCCTGGCTCGCGAGCGCGCGCACTCCTAGCACGCCCGCGGCAGCAGTAGCACCCCGGTCGCGCGCGTCCAGTACCAGGATCAGCGGTGCATCGAGGCGAGCGGCGTAGTCCACAGGACGTGACCCCTCGACCCCCTCCCAACTATCGAGCACGGGACACGTGGCCACCGCCATCAGCATCTCCACTCTCTCCGACCAGTACTCGATGAGCTCCACCGAGACCGCCTGCGAATGCAGCGCTGGATCGACAACTCGCGGTGCCTTGCCTGAGCCACGGTACAGCAATCGCCAGAGCGGCAGCTTGAGGCCGAGGAGCACTGGCCGTACGGCCCGCCGACGAGTGAACGCGGCCAACAACGCACCAGCGGCAAGATCGACCGCTGGGCCGGCATCGGTCCCGGCGAGGATGAAACGGGGAACTGGCATCAGCGCTCCTGCTCCTCCGACAACGCCTTGCATACCACCGTGCAACAAATGTCACGTTTCTCCTTGGAGTACAAGAACCCGAACCCCACGAACCCATGTTTCCGCGACGCTCTCAAGGAACTCCCGGTGTCTGTCGAGAATGTGAGGGCGCCGCGGCAGAGAGAGGTACATCGTACTGCGGCACGCAGGAAGACGGCTGGAGGGGGCACGCTGGAGCCTCGTGTTCATCTCAATGATGTTCTCTTCGCGCGAGCAGCGCTCGGTGTCGCACTCTTCATCGCGACCCTGGTTTTCGCCATCCGCGACCCCGGGCAGATAGCTTTCGCCCGGGCCATGACCTGCGCCGTGTTCGCTCTGAGCACGGTGCCCGTTCTGCTCTTGATCCGTGATGGCAAGACAGACACGGCCTGCGCCGCCGTCATCGTCATCGACATGCTGATGGTCAGCGCGGGTGTCGTCCTCACCGGTGGAGCGGCGAGCACGGTCGCTATCTTTTACCTGTGGCCGATCGTCGTCGCCAGTATCCTTCTCCCCCCTTGGGCCTCGTATCTGGTGGCCGTGAGCTCCGACCTGCTCTACGCCGCCCTCTACCTGCTGGAACGTTCAGGATCTCTCGTCACTGCTGCGACCCTCAGCTCGACAGCGTTCCCGGAACGGTGGCTCGACCAGACGGTCGCCGTGCGCCTGGCCGCGTTTCTGCTCATCGGCCTGCTCGCGGGCATGCTCGCCTATGACTTGTCTCGCTCCAACACGCAGCTGCGACAAGCGAACGTGGCCACCGAAAGCCAGCTCGATAAGCTGCGCTTTGTGAACCAGCAACTCCGCATGCTCAGCGACTCAAGCCGCGCGTTCCTGCGTCACAACAGCCTCGAGGATCTCCTCGCGGAGGCGCTCTCTCAGGTGGCCGCCGTAGTCGGCGCCGTCTCGGGATTCATCGTCGTCCACGACGAAGGAACGAAGGACGGCTTCGTCGGCGCGCGCATCGGCAAGACGTCGGCGGCGGCCATGCGCCGCCTGCTCGCCTTGGATATTGAGAGGCTGGCCGCGGGGAAATCGACGGTGCTGTGTGACCACGCAACCGACACGGTGTCGGCAGCGCTCCTGGCGGCCATCGAGCGCGACGGGCATCGACGGCTCCTCGTCACCAAGCTCGAGGTGCAGGACAAACCTATCGGCAGCGTCTGCCTGTTGCTGGACGAGGGAGAGCCGACGGACAAGGACCGGCTGGGGACCATCGATTCGCTCTGCAACCAGCTCTCCCTCGTCATCGGTACCATGCAGACCGGCGTCGCCCTCCGCATCCTCAACGAGGATCTCAAACGCGCCAACGAAGAGCTCACGCACGTTGACGAACTCAAGAGCGACTTCATGGCGACGATGAGCCACGAGCTGCGGACTCCGCTCACGTCGATCATCGGCTACAGCGACATGCTCCTGAGCGGCATGACCGGCACGTTGGACGAGAAGCAGACGGGATTCATCGAGAGCATTCTGAAGAACGGCGAAAGCCTGCTGAACCTCATCAACGACATCCTCGACCTCACCAAGATCGAAGCAGGGAAGCTCGAGCTGCGCCGGGAGGCCGTCGACCTGCGCGCCGCGCTTCTCGGGGTTCTGCCCGTGCTCAAACCGCGCGCGGCCGCCAAGCACATCAAAGTATCCACCTTCCTCCCGACAGATCTGCCGCAGGTGAACGCCGATGCCAGCAAGCTCAATCAGATCCTCCTCAACCTGCTCACCAACGCCATCAAGTACACGCCAGACAACGGCAGCGTCAGCGTCGAAGCACGCAGCGCAGATCACATGGTGGAGATCTGGGTTACGGACACGGGCATCGGTATCGCCAGAGAAGACCAGGAGCGGATTTTTCAGCGTTTCACCCAGATCGACTCCTCGACAACTCGCGCCCAAGGCGGAACCGGCCTGGGGCTCGCTATAGCCAAGGAGCTCGTCGAGCTCCATGGCGGGCACATCCGGGTGCGGAGCTCCATTGGAAAAGGGTCCAGTTTCGTGTTCACTGTGCCGATACACACCGCCGCCGACATCGTGGCGACCGTCCCAGCAAAAGGGAGATGAGCGTGCCACCAAGGACTATCCTCGTGGCCGATGACGACCCCGACATCTTGAACATCGTCACACTATCGCTCGAAACACAGGGGTACGAGGTCTACCAGGCAACCAACGGCCGCGAGGCGGTCGATGTAGCCCGCGGTCACCAGCCGGACCTGATCCTCCTCGACATGATGATGCCGGTGATGAGCGGCTATGAGGCCGTGGCGGAGCTCAAGGCCGATCCAACCACCGCGAGCATCCCCGTCGTCGGCTTGTCGGCCAAAGCCATGGCGGCAGACATCGAGCTCGCGAGTGGCATCGGCATCGACGGCTACATCACCAAGCCTTTCCGCATCGCTCAGGTGCTCAGCGTCATCGAGGGCTATCTCTGAGCACAACCTCGGGCGGCGCGGAAGGACACCGCGCCGGCGCGCCGTACTTGGAGCTATGGAGCAACAGTCGCAGCACAGTGTCGCCATGATCTGTGTCGCAGACGTCGACACGCGCCTGGCCTGCAGTGCAGTGTGCGTCACCTGCCCCCACTACGTACAGGAACGCCGTCACGGAGAACGCCGAGCGGTCCCGCGACGCACGCGAGACCGCCGCATCATGAACCGTCACACCACGTAGCGCCCGTAGCCCATCGCTATCACGTTTCCGCGAAACGTGCCGATAACGAGCGCAGAACCGGACCGTGGTGGACTCCTTCACAGAACAACAGCCGTACCAGCGCAGCCGCGCTCGCCTGGAGCTGCGGATCGGCGCCCTCGTCGGAGTGGTCGACGCCGCACTCGGCTTGACTGCGTGGCACCTGAACGACCATCGCCACGGCATCCTCCTCGGCGCGCTCTGCTTCGTCGGCGCCGCGCTCGTCATCGGCGTGCTGCGACTGCTCATCTTCAAGCCACTCGACCGCGCGCTGGCGACGACACGTACCTGTCTCGGCCGCGACGGCGAGAAGGCGGAAGGTGCGCGCAATCAGGTGGCCGAGGCGAGCGGCTTGCTCGGCTCGCTCGTCGAGGCCGTGCAGATGGGCGAGGCAGCTATGGCGGCCGAGAGCTGGCGTGATCTCGTGCGACTCTCGGTCCAGCATCGCCAGCTCGTCCAAGTCGGCGAGCTGGGCTCGCAGATTAACAGCGCCCTCCCCTACCGCGAGACGGCCGACCGGGCGCTGGCGCACAGCAAAGCGTTCCTGCGCGCGGACTTCGTGGCTCTGCTCCGGTGGGAAGACGAGCAGGTGGAGGTGGACGGCGCCCTCGGCGTGAGCGCCCGCACCCTCGATTCGTCCTGCTGCCTCGAGTCCAGCGACTGCCCAGTGCGGCAAGCAGTCGAGACCGGCGTGCTCACCCGCTCCTCCGGCCACCGCTGCACTCTGCTCCCCCACACCATGACCCACCAGATCGTCCTCCCTCTCCTCGCGGGCGACAACGGCTCGATGGCGCTGCTCGCAACCGCCACCACAGACGAGAACTTCGCGACCGTCTCCGACGAGGCCCTGCGCGCATGGTGCAGCCATGTCCACGCGGCGCTGCAGAATGCCCGCAAGTACGACAGCATCCGCCGCCAGGCGGTCACCGACCACCTCACTCGCCTCTACAACCGACGCTACTTCATGCAGCGCGCCAGTGAAGAGGTCGAGCATAGCCTGGCGACGCAGACCCCGATGAGCGTGGTGCTCCTGGACATCGACCATTTCAAGCGCTTCAACGATACGTACGGGCACGCCATCGGCGATCGAGTGCTGCAAGCGGTGGCCGCGATCCTGCAGCAGGCGGTCCGTACCACCGACGTCTGCGCCCGACATGGTGGCGAGGAGTTCACCCTGCTCCTCCCCGGCACACCGGGAGACAACGCCGTGTTCATGGCGAACCGGGTGAAACGCGTGCTCGCGGAGGCACGCTTCACCGAGCTCGGCCTACCCGACGACGCCTCCATCACCATCAGTGCCGGCGTAGCGACATGCCCTCGCGACGCCACCGGCATCGAGGATCTGCTCGACCTGGCAGACCGCGCCCTCTACCGGGCAAAAGAGGAGGGCCGCAACTGCGTCCGGCAGCACGAGCCATCGCCGGCGTGCGTCGTCTCCTGAGCGCGCCGAGCCGGCCACCGGCGGCGGCTCAGAACAGGCGCACCAGCTCGCGCAGCGAGGCCTCGAGCGTAACTCGGACGCTCACGCCGTAGAGCCCGCCCTGTGCGGCGCGCAGCAGGAGAAAACTCTCGTCTCCGGGCGCTTTCGCGAGCGTGCCCGCTCCCGCCGTGATCTGCCAGTAGGGGGAGTAGGTGGCCTTGATGAGGTAGTCGCCCGCCGCGGGGATGCGGAGGTAGACCGCCTGATGGAGAAGGGCCAGGATCTCCGGGTCTTGGCCCCCGTGAAGAGCGACCGCGATAGGTTGCGGATCCCGCAATCGGAAGATCGTCCAGTCGGCGTCCGCAGTCACCGGCGCGATCTCCGGCGACGTCCGCAGAATCTCGCTCTCTCGCTCACCACTCCAGTCCAGCGGCGCGTGCGGCAAGAAGATGTACTTGACCCCCATGCCTTTGAGCCACGCTACGTAGCTCTCGGCCGTGAACTCGCTCGAGAGGATGCGGTTGTGCACCGCGTCGGCCTGACGATACCAGCCACGGGTGATCGGGAAATCGTTGACCGAGAAGTAGTACGCCTCCCAGTGCGTGTCCAGCGCCACCACATGGAATCGATATCCCGGCTCGTAGTGCGTCGCCGCGAACGAGAGTGCCGGCACGAAGAACTCGGCCCGCGTGGACCGCAAGTCCGCCACGTGAACGTAGTGCGAGGCGGGGGGGATCATCTGGCCACAGGCGACGGCGACCAGCAGCACAGCGGTGACCGCCCCGGGCAGCAAGAGCCGCCGGACGCTCAGCAGCAACGGCACCGCGAAGAGGAAGAAGAAGCGACCGATGTTGAAGCCGACGGGATTCCCCGGAATGAGCGCGAACACCAGCGCGACCGCGGTGAAGGTCAGGAAGAGGGCTCCCTTGGCGGAGCGCTCCGGGTCGCGCGAGAGCCTCGTGAGCAGGTAACCGATGGCACCGTAGCCGACGAAGAGCAGCACGTGCCCGGGCGCGTAAACATAAGAGCCCTTCTCCCAGAAGACGATGGCGAACAACACTCGTACGAGGAGGAAGGGGGAGAGGTACAGCAGCGAGCGCAGGTACGCCCGGCGAACGCCGGGGCGAGCGATGAATTCGGCGAGCAGGAACACGCCGCCGATGACGAGGGCCAGCGGATGGGCGAAGATCGACCCCGCCATGGGGAACACCGCCAGGACTGTGTGGCCGGAAGCGAGCAAGACCATCCCCCCGAGCATGAGCGCCATGGCGAAGAGGAACGGGTCTTGTCCGTTGGCCAAGTAGACGGTGAGCACAAACGCCAGGGCGACGGCCGGTAGGTAGCCCGTGCCAGGCCAGGCACGGCGTAAGTAGAGGTGCAAGAGGAACGGCAACGCGCCAGCGGAGAGGACCACGAGGACAACGTAGGGAACGACCTGCGCGACGGCGTAGAACAGTAAGCCATAGCTAATCAGATCGTAGCCGCCGCCGTACCAGTGGTTATCCCAAAAGACGGCCTCCTTCTCGCCCAGGAGGGCTACCTTGTACAGGTGAGCGGGGGCATCCCACGACACGATCCCCAGTTGCCCCATGACCACCACGATCAGCGCGTAGACCAGCACCGGTACTGTCGCGAGCAGCAGCATCTTGTGCCGTTTGAGCCACCGGTACGTCACGCCTAGCCGGCTAGGCGATGCTAGCCCCCACGTCCGGGGCCTGAGCGCCGGTGACTGGGTCGTGCCGACTCCTTCGGATGCCATAGGAGGACCGTACCACGGCTGTACCCCCTGGCAACATCTGCTGTGCTACCGTAAGCGAATGCACCCCGCACAGAAGAACACGTGGCGATGCTTCGCCACCGGACCACGTGGCACGGAACGCCTGCTGGCGCGAGAGCTCCGCGGCCTAGGGCTCCCAGAGGTGCGCGAGGCACGTGCCGGCGTCTCCTTCGCCGGCGGTCTGACCGCCGCCTACCGCGCCTGCCTGTGGTCTCGCCTGGCCTCCCGGATCCTCTATCCTCTCGCGAGCTTCCCGGCCACCAGCTCGCGCGACGTCTACGACGGCGTGCGGGCCATCGCTTGGGACGAGCACCTCGGCGTCTCCTCCACGCTGGCCTGCGACGTCACCGGCTCGTCCGCCGCCATCACCCACACACAGTACGGCGCCCAGCTCGTGAAGGACGCGATCGTCGATCAGTTCCGCGAGCGCCACGGCCAACGCCCTTCCGTGGCCGTGCGCCGGCCGGATATCCGCCTGGCGCTGCACCTGGAGCACGACCGCGGCTCGCTCGCCGTCGATCTCGCCAGCGAGAGCCTGCACCGCCGCGGGTATCGCGAGCCGGGCGAGCAAGCGGCGGCGCCGCTCAAAGAGAACCTGGCCGCCGCCGTGCTGCTGAGCGCCGACTGGCCAGAGCTCGCTCAGCGAGGGGCCTGGCTTGCCGACCCCCTGTGCGGCTCCGGCACCCTGCTCATCGAAGGTGCGTGGATGGCCGCCGACGTAGCACCTGGGCTCCTCAGGCCATACTGGGGCTTCCAGCGCTGGGAGAAGCACGACGCGGCGCTGTGGGAGCAGCTCGTAAGCGAGGCCCGGACACGGCGCGCGCGCGGGCTCGCTGAGCTCCAGGCGGCACAGCGCGATGGCCGCTCCCTGATCTTCGGCGACGACCGCGATCCAACGGCCCTGCGCCTGGCCATGCACAACCTACGACGAGCCGGCCTCGAAGGACTGGTGCAGGTGCGCCGCCGCGACCTCAAGGCCTCTCTGGACCCGTTGCCAGGCTACGGAAGATCTCGTGGCCTGGTGGTCGCCAATCCGCCCTACGGCGAACGCCTCACGGACGCGCGTCTCAGTGCAACCTACGCGCTCCTCGGCCGGGCGCTGCGCGAGCGCTTCCCCGAATGGGAGGCCGCCGTGCTGGTCGCCGACAAACGCCAGGCGCGGAGGCTCGGACTGCCGGCGCGCGGGGGTATCCCTCTCTTCAACGGGCCCCTGCACGTCCTGCTCCTCCGGGGTACTGTCCGCGGCGCCGTTCATCCCGCGATAGTGGAAACGCCACCCGCCGCGTCGCCCGCACCGGCCGGCCCCGAGCCGGCCGCCGTGCCGCCACCCGGCGCCCGCCCGGAAACCTTTGGAGACCTCCACGCGGAAGACTTCGCCAACCGCCTGCGACGAAACCTGCGGACAATCGGACGGCCCTTGCGACGAGCTGGCATCACCTGCTTTCGCCTGTACGACGCCGATCTGCCCGACTACAATCTGGCGCTCGATCTCTACGAGGACTGGGCGCACGTGCAGGAGTACGCCGCCCCCAAGCACATCGACCCCGCCAAAGCGGCCGCTCGTCTGGACGCGGCGCTCGCCGCGATCCGCGAGGTACTGAATCTCGCCGCGGACCATGTGGTGCTTAAGGTCCGCCGCCGCCAGCGCGGGCCAGAACAGTACGGCATCCTCGGCAGCCACGGACAGTTCCTCACCGTGCACGAGGGCGATGCCGCCTTCCAGATCAACCTCACCGACCGTCTCGATACCGGCCTGTTCCTCGACGACCGGCAGATCAGGCGGATCATCCGCGAGTTCGCCGCGCGCAAGCGCTTCCTCAACCTCTATGGCTATACCGGAACGGCCACCGTGAGCGCCGCTCTCGGTGGAGCCCGCGACTCCGTCACCGTCGACCTCTCGGCAACCTACCTGGACTGGGCGCGGCGTAATCTCCTCCTCAACGGCCTCGACCCGGCACGACACCGCATGGTCCGCGCCGACTGCCGCACGTGGCTCTCAGAGGAAACTCGAGCGCGGCGGACATATGGCCTCATTTTCCTCGCGCCACCCACCTTCTCTAACTCAGCTCATACGGGCGCCGCCACGCTGGACATCCAGCGCGACCACGTCGCCCTGATCCGCTCCGCGAGTCGCCTTCTTGCTCCCGACGGCACCCTGCTCTTCGCAACCAAGCGCCGAGGGTTCGTGCTGGATTCCAGCGCTCTCGCCGACCTGCGGCCGGTCGATCTCTCGCGCGCCACGTTGCCACCCGATTTCGCCCGCCGCGCGCACAGCCACCACGTGTGGCGTATCGAGAGGCCACGACGCGAGGACACCCCGACGCCATGAATCCCTCTCCGGCAGACAGCGCCACGACGCCGGGGGCCTCCGCTCCGCGTGGTGCATCCTGTCAGACCACATCGCCCTCGGAGCCGGCGCGCGACCTGACCGCCCTGTTCGATCCCCGCTCTGTGGCCGTCGTGGGTGCCTCGAGCGACACGTCGAAGTGGGGGGGAGACGTCAGCGCTCGGCTCCTGCGCGGCGAGCATCGCCGCGCGGTGTACCTCGTAAACGGCAGAGGCGGCGAGGTGCTGGGAAGACGCGCGTACGCTTCGCTCCGCGAGCTTCCCGAACCTCCCGACCTCGTAGTCCTCGCCATGCCCGCGAAGCTGCTAGAGGAAGTGGTCGACGACTGCGTGGCGACCGGCGCGCGAGCGGTAGTCGCCGTAACAGCCATGCTGGGCGAGATGGGGCCGGAGGGCAGAGAACGGGAACGCTCGGCGGTGGCCAAGCTCCGCGACGCCGGTGCAGTGCTCGTGGGCCCCAACTGTCTCGGCGTCGCCGACACTTCGACCGACCTGCTAGCCGTAGCCTACCTCGAGGTAGAGCGCGGACCCATCGGATTGATCTCACAGAGTGGCGGATTCGGGGAAGAGCTCAGCCTGCGGATGCGGGAGTTCGGCCTGGGATTCTCCCGCTTCGTGGCGCTCGGCAACCAGGCCGACGTGAGCGCCGCCGACATCCTGCGCTCGTTCGCCGGCCATCGGCCGACCGAGGCGGTAGTGGTGTATGCCGAAGAGCTGCGAGACGGCCGCCGGTTCGCGGCGGCGGCGGCCGCTCTCACGGAGGCCGGAATCCCCGTGGTGCTGCTCGCGCCTGGTCGGTCAGAGGCGAGCGCGCGGGTCGCCATGACACACACGGGGTCGTTGACCCCGAACACCGTGGTCGTGGATGCCGTCTGCCGCGCGGCCGGCATCTTGCGCGTGAACACGCAGCGCGAGGCGGTCGAGCTGCTGGTCGGCCTGCTCGCGGGGCCGCGCCCCCACGGTCGGCGAGTCGGCGTGGTATCCGACGGCGGCGGATCGGGCGCCGTAGCCGCCGACTTGTGCGCCCTCGCCGGCCTGGCCCTGCCGGCTTTCTCCGAAGAACTGCGGGCGCGGCTGCAGCGCCTGCTACCGGAGAACGCTGGCTGCGCTAATCCCGTCGACTTCGCCGCGGCAACCTACGACCCGGAGGCGTACGAGCGTGTGGTCGGCCTGGTCGCGGACAGCGGCGAAGTCGATGGCATTCTCGCCAGCGGCGTCATCGGATTCTGGAGCGCCCGCTTCCCAGAACAGGCCGAGATGGTAGCGCTGGAGCGAGCCAGCCTGCACCGCATGGGCGACCGAGTGCTGGCCGGTCAAGTACCGCTCCTGGGCAGTACTCCGCAACGCTGCGCGATCATCGACGATCTGCGACACGCTGGACTGCCGATCTACGCCGATGTGGAATCGGCGGTCACCACACTGGCGCGCTTGGCGCAGGCCGGCGAAGCTCGACCGCCCGGAGTCCGCGAGCTGCCCGCAGCGGCGCCTCCTCTTACGGCCGGAGGATACTGGGAGGCGCGCCAAGCGCTCATGCAGGCCGGGCTCCCGCTGGTAGCCGCATGTACGGTTCACGATCAGACGGAGCTGCTCGCCGGCGCGCGAACGCTCATGTACCCCGTGGCGCTCAAGGCAGCTCACCTGCTGCACAAGTCCGACGCCGGCGGCGTTGCGCTCGACCTCGCCGACGAGGCAACGCTCCTCGCCGCCTTCGCTCGCTTCCAGCGCGCCTTCGGCAGCGTCACGTACTCCCTGGAACAGATGGCCGACACCGCCGCCGGCGTCGAGATCCTCCTCGGCTGCCGCTGGGACGCGCACTGCGGCCCCCTGGTGCTGGTGGGCCTGGGCGGCGTGCTCACGGAGGTGTTCGCCGACGTCCAAGCAGCGCTCGCGCCGATCACCGAAGACGACGCTCTGCGCCTCTTCCTGGAGTTGCGCGGCGCGTCCCTCTTCCATAGCGCGCGCGGCCGGCCCGCCATCGATCTTCCCGCCGCGGCGCGAGCGGCCGCGGCGCTCTCGAGCTGGGCAGCAGCCCATCCCGAGGTAGAGAGCGCCGAGATCAACCCGCTCCTGGTTACCCCACAAGGCGCGTGTGGCCTGGACGCCCGAGTGGTGCTGAAGAGAGGCGGCGACGCGGCCGAGAACACCGCGCCCGGCTGAGTGACACGCACGCCCGCAGGCCAGGGCGCTCGCACGCGCGGCCGAGGGCGCGGGAAAGGATCGCACGAGCCGTAGGAGCGAGCCAGACCGCTCTGATAGGTTGTACCCATGCTCGCCATTGCGCTCGCGCTCGCCGCAAGTATGTCCGTCGGCACCGCCGACTTCCTGGCCGGCAGCCAGGCGCGGCGCCACGGTCTCTGGACGGTCATCATCGTCAGTCAGCTGACCGGCTCGGCCTGGACGGCCGCCGTGGTCCTGGCGCGCGGGGAGCCAGTCCCCCCCTGGCCGGCCCCCCTGTGGTCCGTGCTGGCGGGCATCACGGCGGTATTCGCCATCTGGCTCGGCTACCGTGCTCTCCAGATCGGCGTCATGGCCATCGCCGGCCCGCTCATGGCGCTCAGCATCGTCATCCCGGTGGGATTCGGCCTGAGTCGTGGAGAGCGGCCGTCCTCCTTGCAGACAGCCGGCATCGCGCTCGCGCTGCTCGGCGTGATGCTCGCCAGCAGCGAGCGGACCGCCGGCCGCCGCGTGGCGCCGAGCAAGCGGAGCGTAGCGCTCGCACTCGCGGCGGCGCTGTTCATCGGAATCAACATGGTCTGCTACGCGCAAGCCGCTCGCCAGGACGTCTCGTGGAGCGTCTTCATGGCCCGCGCCACCTCTACCATCCTCTTCGCGGCGGCGTACGTGTCGCTCCGTCCCCGGCTCCCTCGACTGACCGCCACCTCCCTCGTCCCGCTCATCGCCATCGGCGTCTTCGACACGGGCTCAAACGCCCTCTTCTCCCTCGCCAGCACCAAGGGGTACCTCAGTGTGGTCTCGGTCCTCAGCTCCATCTATCCGGTCTTCACCGCGGCGCTCGCGTACATCGTGCTCGAAGAACGGCTGGCGCCCTGGCAACTCCTCGGTGTGGGTTCAGCGCTCGCGGGAGTCGGTCTCCTGGCGGTCGCCTAGACCCCCGCCACTCGAACCGGGGTACGGAGGCCGGCCGCTGCGCCGAGCCACCGCGCGAAGCTGGGAGACCACGGGGAACGCTCGCTCGTGAGCCCGGCGCGAGACTCCTCCACCAGCATGTGGGATACTGCACACGAGACAGGTATTGGTTGACAAAGGTTCGTGAAGCTTGCCGACAGTCATGCCGATATCTAGCAGCAGCCCTGTTCGCTTCACCGATGGCAGCGGCATCGTGCCAGTATTCGAATTGCAGGGGGATTTACGTGCACCGCACCGATGATCATGGCGTCCCAGTCGCTGGGTGCGGTGATCCCATACGCGAAGGGTCATCTAGCCGCCACCCGGCCGATCCACACCTCGTAGTTATGCAGCAGGTCATCGGCGCGGCAGCCGATGCCGAGGAGCTGGAGTCGCTCGTGCGCGACGTGCTGCGCGAGTTGCCGGGCCTGCCGGCCCTCGACGCGGCCGCCTATTACACGGTGGACCGCCGCGCTGGCATCGCGCGTCTCGAGCAGGGCGAAGGACTGCCGGACGCCTTCTGGGAGCAGGTTCGTGAGATACAGCTCACCGCCGCTCCCTATGACAACGCGCTCATCCACCGCCAACCGGTATTCGCCGAGGATTTCAGCACCGCCGCGCCGCGCCATGCCGCGGCTGGCGGTTTCGCCTCCTTAGCGTGCGCCCCGGTTGTGGCCCGCGACGACGTCGTCGGCCTGCTCTGCGTGTATACCCGCCAGCCCCACGAGTGGGGGCCAGCCGACCAAGTGGTGGTCCCCGCCCTCGGACGAGAGCTCGGGGCGGCCATGGCGCGCGTCGCCGCCGAGCGACAGCTCCGCGAGCGGCGGCTGCCCATCCAGGACCTGTTCGACTCGGTCGGCGAGCTGCTGGTGGTCTCTACAGGAGACGGCCGCCTCCTGTGGGCTAACGCCGAGGTCGAACGGCGGCTGGGCTATGCCCGCGACCGTTGGGCGCACATGACCGTGCTCGACCTGCACCCGCCCGGACGGCGTCTTGAAGCAGCGTCTATCATGGCCGACCTCCTCGAGGGCGAGGAAGAACAGGCCACCATCCCTCTGCTGACACACGACGGTCACCAGATCCCCGTGGAGACACGCGTCCGCTGGGGTGCATGGGACGGACGCCGCGTGATCTTCAGCGTCAGCCGGGATCTAAGCGAACGCCTGCAGATGCGGGAGGAGCGTCAACAACTCCTGGGAGAGGCGCTCCACGTAGCGACCGCCGTGGCCCGCACCTTCGACCCCGCCACCGCAGAACATGCGCGTCGCGTAGCCCGTCTGTGTACCGCCTTGGCCAGGGAGCTGCACTACGACAACGAGAGGGCCGAGGGCATCAACCTCGCCGCCGGCCTCCACGACGTCGGCCTCACCGCCGTCCCCCACAAGGTGCTCACAAAGCCGGGCAAGCTGACGCCCGAGGAGTACGCGCTAGTCCAGACCCACCCGACCCGTGGCTGGGAACTGGTCCGCAACGTGTCGACGCCGTTCCCTCTCGCCAAGGTGATCCTGCAGCACCACGAACGTCTGGATGGTTCGGGCTATCCCAACGGTCTGAAGACCGACGAGATCCTCCCAGAATCGCGCATCGTCGCCGTGGCCGACGTCATCGAGGCCATGTCCTCGGAACGGCCCTACCGGGAGCACTCCTCGCTCGCAGATGCGATGACCGAGATCGTAGACGGCAGTGGCACACGCTACGACGCGGACGTGGTAGCCGCCGCTGTGCGCCTCTACGAGCTGGGCGCTGTAGACCCGGCGGCCTAGAAGAATCACCCGGTCAATCTCGATCGTCCCCACCGTATTCACCCTGCGGGCGGTCGATCGATTGCGTCAGAAAGGGCACGCGCTGCTCGTCAGCCGAGCAGCGCGGCCGGCGCGACGCCTCAACTCACCCTTGTGATCTCGGTACACTGCGGTAGGCTGCATGCCACTACCGTTCGTGCGAAGCGGGGGAGAGACTCCCGTACGGAGGCCGACGCGTGAGGCGGATCAGCGTGGGTAAACCAGCCATCGCCAAAGGGACGCACGTGCTGTGCCGGGAGAGCTCCATGCCGGCCTCGGCCGCCGAACTCTCCGCCTGGCATGCTACCCCTGGCTCGTTCCAGCGACTCCGTCCACCATGGCGGCACGTCGACGTGGTAGCTCCAGCCGGGGCAGTGCGCGCCGGCAGCCGCCTGACCACGAGGTTCGCCTTGGGGCCAATCCACCAGGACTGGGTAACGGAAGTCACCGACTCCATCCCGGGGGAGCGCCTCACAGATGTGCAGATCGACGGGCCGTTCGCGGAGTGGCGCCATGTCCGCCGCTTCTCCCCCGACGGACCGCGGATGAGCAGGCTACGCGACGAGGTCGAGTACCGGCTGCGGCTGGGAGCAGCGGGGGACCTCCTCGGCGGCATCCCCATCCGGCAGTCGCTCGAACACCTCTTCGCCTACCGTCACCAGCGTACCGCCGACGACCTGACGCTTCACGCCGCTTATCGCGCACGGCCGCGTCTCACAGTGGTCATCAGTGGCGCCTCGGGGCTGCTGGGAACAGAGCTGGCCGCCTTTCTGACGAGCGGCGGCCACCGGGTGCTCACTCTGGTACGCCGGCCACCGCGCGCGGATCACGAGGTTTTCTGGGACCCGCAGCGGATGGCCCTCGCGCCAGCCCAGCTCGAGGGCGCGGACGCCGTAGTGCACCTGGCGGGACGCAGCCTGAACGCCGCGCGCTGGACGGAGGCCGTAAAGCGCGAGATCCTGCGCAGCCGCACGGAAGCCACGAGCCTCATCGCCCGAACCGTGGCGCAACTCGACCCTCGGCCAGTGCTCATCTCGAACTCGGCCGTCGGCTACTACGGCGATCGCGGAGATGAGCCGCTCGACGAGCAGAGCTCACCAGGGTCCGGCTTCCTCCCCAACGTGTGCATCGCCTGGGAGCAGGCGCTTCAGCCGGCTCGCGACGCCGACGCGAGAGTGGTCGTGCTGCGCACCGGCGTGGTTCTCAGTGGACACGGAGGTGCTCTGCCCCGCATGCTGCCCGCATATCGGACCGGCTTGGGTGGGCCTCTAGGATCTGGCCATCAGTGGATGAGCTGGATCGGGCTCCAGGACTATCTCGGCGTGGTCAATAGGGCGCTGTACGACGACGAATTGGAGGGACCCGTGGCGGCGGTCGCCCCCCCGGTCACCAACAGAGAGTTCGTCCGCGCCCTTACGCGAGTCCTCCACCGACCAGGGCTCGTGCCGCTGCCAGCGCCGGCCCTCAGGGCAGCACTGGGAGAGATGGGCGAGCGGCTCCTCTTAGACAGCACGCGAGTCGCTCCAGCTCGTCTGACCGCTCGCGGCCACAAGCTCCTGTACCCCGACGTGGAGCAGGCCCTGCGAGCCGAGCTGGGCCGCTAGCGGCACCCCAACGACTCCGCGCTCCCACGCGCGCACACGACCCCGGTCAGCCGGAGAAGCGACCCTCCGCGCGCGCCCTGGTCACCCGCGCGACGGTGCGCGCGTACCGCAGCGGTTCCGGCGTCCGGCTCCGCCTAGCCAGGGCGGCCACCACATCCCGGGCCATCTGCGGCGACGTACGCCAGGCGGCGTGGGCAAGGACGGGGTTTGCCCCCGGCCTCGTGCGTACAGCGTAGCCCACGACGTCCTCTTCGAGCAGCAGCGCGGCCGTCGACCCGCGTGCGTCCGGCAGCCGCTGATACGTCGCCAGCAGCGACCGGTTGGTCACGCCGATGGACGGCACCTGGAGCGCCGCGCCGATGTGCAGGGCGAGCCCGGCGCGGCGCGGATGGTCGCGGCCGGTGGCGTCCAGTAGCAGGAGGTCCGGCTGCGGCAACACACGCAGCGCCCGCTCGAGTAAGACACCGCAGCGGAGGGCCAGAAGGCCGGCCACGTATGGTCCTCCCGTCTCGCCAACCTCGACGTGCTCCACCAGCAGGCGATCGCCACGTACCAACACAGCCGCCACCCAAGCGGGGTCGCCAGCGTCGCCGGGCCCCTCTCGTCCACTTGGATACGTAACGAAGGCCGCCGCGACAAGCAGGTCGGCGATGCCGCCCGGCGACCACGGGGGTTGAGACACGGCCAGCTGCCCCAGCCCCTCTTGCAGGCGCAGGAGCTCCCGTTGATCGCGCGGCCACGGCCATCCCGGTAGGCCAGCGAGCGTCTCGAGACGAGTATCAGCCGCGTCAGCCTCTTCCCCGCTCAGCGTCATGAGGGTTCCAGCGGATGCGTCATCGCCTGCGGCCGTACCCAAGCGTCGTACTGAGCCGCGCTCACCAGTCCCAGACGCAGCGCCGCCGCCCGCAAGGTGAGCCCTTCGCGATGGGCCAGCTGAGCGATCTCGGCCGCCTTGTCGTAACCGATCTTGGGAGTCAGCGCCGTCACCACCATCAGCGAGGCCTCCACGTGCTCATGAACGCGCTCGCGGTCGACTTCCAGGCCGGCCACACAGCGGAGATCGAACGAGTGGCACGCGTCGGCCAGCAACGCGATGGATTCGAGCACATTGTGGAGCATGACCGGCTTGTACACGTTCAGCTGAAAAGCGCCCTGCGATCCGGCGAACGCCACCGCGTGGTCGTTGCCGAACACGTGAACCGCCACCATGGTGAGCGCCTCGACCTGCGTAGGATTCACCTTCCCCGGCATGATGGACGATCCCGGCTCGTTCGCCGGCACGATGAGCTCGCCCAAACCCGCACGGGGGCCACTGGCCAGCCAGCGCACGTCATTGGCGATCTTAATGAGAGCGCCGGCGAGCGTGCGCAGCGCGGCGCTCGCGGCCACCACGGCGTCGTGCGCCGCGAGTGCCGCGAACGCGTTGGGCGCCTTCACGAACCGATACCCGGTCTCGGCCGCCATGCGCGCGGCCGCCACCTCGCCGAATCGGGGGTGTGCGTTCAAGCCAGTGCCCACTGCGGTGCCACCGATGGCCAGTCGCAGGAGGCCGGGAAGGGTAGCGCGTACACCGTCCAGCGCCTCGTCAAGCTGGGCAACCCATCCGCCGACCTCCTGGCCGAGCGTGAGCGGTACCGCATCCTGCAGGTGCGTGCGGCCTATCTTGACGATGTCGTGCCAGGCGGCCGCCTTGGCCTCGAGGCTGTCACGTAAGCCCTCCACCACCGGCATGAGCCGCGCGTCGATCTCACCTACGAGGACCAGATGCATCACGGTTGGAAAGGTGTCGTTCGACGACTGGCCGCGGTTCACGTGATCGTTCGGATGTACCGGCGCCTTGCCCCCGAGCGGCGATCCGGCGAGCTCGTTGGCGCGATTGGCGATCACCTCGTTGGCATTCATGTTCGTGTGCGTACCACTGCCGGTCTGCCACACGACCAGAGGGAAGTGCTCGTCGAGACGACCGGCGATAACCTCCTCCGCCGCCGCCACGATCAGCTCGGCACGCCGCGAGTCCAGCTGTGCCAGTTCCGCGTTGGCCAGCGCCGCACACTTCTTCAGCACACCGAGGGCGCGGATCACTGGCCGGCCCCAGCGGAAGCGATCCACACCGATGGGGAAGCTCTCGAGCGAGCGTTGCGTCTCTGCCCCCCAGTACCGGTCCGCCGGGACACAGACTTCGCCTAGGCTATCGCGCTCCCTGCGCACCCGCTGGTCCTCACCCATGATCCCGCCTCCTCGCCGCCTCCATCGGCTTGCCCGCACGCGTGCTCCCCACCCCGCGGGCGGCAGACGGCAGCCAGTCGATCCTCAGCCGTCCTCGTGGCGATGCTTGTCGGGAGCCCCGCCGACCAAGTCGGCTAGTTTGAGCCGCCAGTGTCCCACGCTCCTGGCGAAGCGCTCCTCGCGCAGCCGCGCCCGTTCCAGCTTGCGCGGCTTGTTCTTGTACCGCCAGCGAGCCCAGGGCGACTGCGGGCGAGCCAGTCGCACAGCACCCGCCCACGCGACCATCGGGATGAAGAAACCGATCCATCCCATCCAGAGTTTCCCTTTGAGAAAGGCGATTACCACAAAGGCCACATTGGCCATGACGACAGCGACCGCACCCCACCGCGAGGTGTACTCGACCGACGCCGGGTCGGCGGCACCCAAAGGCACAACCCCGACTAGCAGGAAGCCAGCGAAGGTTATGCCCAGGAACACGGCCACGACACTCTTGCGCCCGCGTTCGGTCCAGTACACGTCTTCCAGATGGAGGATCAGCGCGAACTCGTCGAAGACCAATCCCGCGGCCGCCCCGAAGCACAGCGCCAGCACCTCGACCCACGGACGATCCGGCCGAAACGCGAACTCCACCACCGCGGCCACGAACATCACAGGCAAGCCGAAGACCACGTGATGGAGATGGACGTCCCCGTGCTCCAGGTTGCCGGGCCACCACCGAACACCGGCGCGGATCATGCGCGTGTTCAAGCGGATCAGCAAGAAGGTCATGAGCATGCCCGCCAGCAGCGCGAACAGCGGCAGTCTCCCTGTGTCGGCGATCTCGGTGTGGTAGAACTGCATCAGCCAATCCATGGCATCCACTGTAGGTACTAGAGGCGGCGGCGACAAACCGCCGCCGGTGCGAACTCGGCAACGGAGGTCGCGTGAAAATCCTGTTGCATTGGCTCATCACCGCCGCGGCGCTCGTGGCCGCCGCCTGGGCGGTCCCGGGAATCACCGTCGGAGACAGCGGCGTTCTCGCCGTCGGTGTTACGGCGGTGGTGCTCGGCCTCATCAACGTATTCGTACGCCCAGTGCTCCGCCTGCTCGGCTGTGCCTTCATCGTGCTCACCCTCGGTCTGTTCCTCCTCGTCATCAATGCCTTCACGCTCTGGCTGGCGGGGTGGGTCTCCTCCAGGGTATTCCACCTCTCCTTCGTGGTCGACGGCTTTTGGCCCGCGTTCTGGGGCGGCATCATCGTCAGCGTGGTCTCGTGGGCGTTGTCACTCGTGCTCAAGGACGAGCGACGCGCGCGCTAGACTTGGCGCGCCCAACTCCCGCCTTCATCGAACCGAGGACTCCCAGCTGGCGAGGAGAGGGGATTGAGGAACCGCCGCAGGGGTATCGTCCGCACGTGCGACGCATGAGCATCCCGAGCGAGGAGGACAGCTACAGCTCCCTGTGTCCGCTGCTCACCCACAGATAAGGACCCCTGAACCGCGGGGCATGGGAACCGCGAACGGCACGGCAACCACCTTGCGCGTGGCCAGTTTCAACATCCGCTCAGGACTCGCCCTGGATGGTCGACACCTGTGGCCGTTCCGGCGAAGGGCCGTCGCGGCCGCGCTCACCGAGCTTGACGCAGACCTCATCGGCGTGCAGGAAGGACTCACCTTTCAGCTGCACTACTTGCTCGGCAAGCTGCCCGCTTACGCCTCTGTAGGCGCGGGGCGCACCGACGGCCGCGCACGCGGCGAGCAGTGCGCCCTGCTCTATCGCACAGATCGTCTGACCATCCAGCACACGCAAACGCGATGGCTCTCACCCACACCGGAGAAGGCCGGGTCGCGCGGGTGGGGCGCCCCAGTACCCCGGGTGGCGACGTTGGCGCGCTTCCGCGATCGGCACAGCGGTCTGGTGTTCGGCGCGGCGAACACCCACTGGGAGGGAGGCTCGGCCCTTGCTCGGCGCCACAGCGCCAGCCTGCTGCTCGAATGGCTGAGCCCAGAAGTACCGTGGGTACTCCTCGGCGACCTCAACGCGACCGTCGCCGACCCCGCCGTGCGCCTGCTGCTGGCGGCGGGGTTCAAAGACGCGCTCGCCGCAACACCCGCGCGCGGTCGTGGCGCCGGAACACACCACAACTTCAGTGGCACCACCGACGGCACGCGTATCGATCACATCCTGCTCACGCCCGCGTGGCATGTACACCACGCAGCCGTGCTCCATCCGCGCCCAGATGGCCGCCTACCATCCGACCATTGGCCGGTGGTCGCCACCATCGCCCACTAACCCAGCTTGCGTGCATCGAGAGGATTCACGTAACACGCGCTCGCGAGCGACACCTCACCATGGGTTGAGCTCGCGTCCCCCGAGATGACATTCTTTGAAAACCGAATGACGTGGCCGCTCTGAGTCAACGAGGCCGATCGATGGATCATGCACCAGGGTACTGGCTCGCGTTCGCCGTGCCTCACTGGCCGGCTAGGCCAATCGCCGCGACATGAAGGCGAGCGCAGGACTTCTCCTCTACCGTCGCCTGCCGCACGGTCTCGAAGTGCTGCTCGTGCACCCTGGCGGACCCTATGTGGCACGCCGTGGCGGCCGCGTGTGGTCCATCCCCAAGGGCCTCGTCGAACCCGGCGAAGCTACGCTCTCGGCAGCCCGACGCGAGTTCACCGAGGAGACCGGCCTGCGCCCACAGGGTCCCTTCCTGCCGCTCGGCACGGTGCGCTACCCCACCGGCAAGACGGTTCACGCGTGGGCCGTCGAAGGCGACTGCGATCCGACCGCCATCGTCAGTAATACCTTCGCGATCGAGTGGCCCCCGCGATCCGGGCGCACGGTACACTTCCCCGAGGTAGACCGCGCGGCGTTCTTCGATCTGCCCGCAGCCCGTCGCGTGATCCTGTCCGCCCAGGAGCCGTTCCTCGACGCTCTGCTCAGCGTTTTGGAGACTAGCTCGCAGGACTAAGGAAGAGATCCGGAGACGAATAGCAGGTGAGACGGTCGTCCAGATGCGCGCTCGGCATGACTGTGCTGGCGCTGCTTTTCGCGGGTGGTTGTGGTGGCGGACAGCCCGCGGGTCCGGCCCCGCAACCCTCAGCCGACGCACTCCCCGGAGGCACGTACACCTATCCCCTCTCGCGGAACCCCGAGGGGATAGAGCCCAAGACCATCCGCGAACGCGAGGGCATGCAGGTGGCCCACCAGGTCTTCCAGGGTCTGGCCGCCTACGAGCTGCAACCCGACGGTGCCTTGCTCGCTCGCCCCGCCTTGGCGGAAAGCTGGACCGTCGACGCCTCGGCCACGGTGTTCACATTCCACCTCCGCCGCGGCGTTCGCTTTCAGCCCCCGGTGGCTCGTGAGGTCACCGCGGCAGATGTGGCGCGCTCCTGGGACCGCATCACGGACGCGCGCCGGCCCGCCCCACTGGCACGCATCCTCGCGCCTATCCGCGGCCTCGACGAGCGAGGAAAACAGACCGACGAGCAAGCTGGACTCGCCGGTGTGGCCGTTCTGGACCGCTACACCTTACGCGTTACGCTTCGCTATCCATTCGCCGAGTTCCCCCAGACACTCGGGCACCCCGTGGCCGCCGTAACTCCCGTCGACTACATCGCTCACGTCGGCGAAGCCGCGTACGCAAGGGCCCCCGTAGGTACCGGACCGTACCGCGTGCAGTCCTGGCGCAAGGGTGAGGGCATCCAGCTGGTCGCCGTGTCGGAGTACTGGAACAAGAGCGAACGGCCGCAACTCGACCGCATCAGCATGCCCGTGATCGCCGACACGGCGGACAGGTGGCGGCGCTTCGCCGCCGGCGAGCTGGACATCATCCGCGTCTCGCCGGGGTGGCGCCGCGACGCGGCGACGCGGCGCCACGTGGGGAGAGGCGAGTGGCTCGTGCAGGCGTGGCCGCGCCTGTCCGTGCGCCTCATCGGCATCCGTATGACTGACGGCGAGCTCGGCGGGGCCAGCGGAGAGGCGGGCCTCGCGCGACGGCGCGCCCTCGCGCTCGCCACCGACGCGGACGCCGTCGCGGCCGCTCTGCACGACGTTCCTCTGGCTGGTACCGGCGTGGTACCACCCGGGGTGCCAGGCTTCAGAGACGCGCAGACTCCCTACGACTACGATCCGCCGGCGGCCATTCGTCTCCTCGAAGAGACGGGCCACCCCAAGCTGCAGGTGAGCTTCGCAGACGAGGAGGGCACAGAGAGCTCAGTGATCGCCGCGACACTCGCGAGAAGCTGGAGAGAGGTGGGCATCGTGGCGCGCCGTAAGCAACCAGCCGGTTTGCCGAGTCCGCCGGCCACCGACGACTCACCGTTGTTCGCTCTCAGCTGGACCGCCGACTACCCGAGCATGGATGCTTTCCTCTCCCCGTTGTTCCATTCGGGAGGACACAGCGGTACCCAGTATCACAGCGAGACCGTGGATGGCCTCCTCTACCAGGCGCGCGCCACGCTCGACGATGTCCAGCGGCAGAACTTTTACGCGCAGGCGGAAAAGACGATCCTCGCCGACGCCGCCTGCATCCCCCTCTGTTTCGAGCGCGACCTCTGGGTGAACTCCACGCGCATCGCCAGCCAAGTGGTTGATCCTCTGGGGTTCATCGACATGTGGAAGCTCTACCGGCAGAGGCGGGGAAAGCGATGACGAGCAGTCAGGCGACGCGATGATCGGCAACACCCATCTCGACGCACTCCACGACCAAGCTTGGCGACTCCTCGATAGAGGAAAAGCCCGCGCCGCCATCCGCCTACTCGAACAGGCGCTCGCGCACGAGGAGCTCAGCGAGCGCCAGGAGGCAGACACCCGGCACCTCCTCGGCATTGCCCACAGCGAAGCCGGAGACCGCCGCGCCATGGTACGGGAGTGGCTGCATGTCCGCCAGCTCGACGAGCACGCCGAGCGAGCTGCCCCACTGCTCTCCGCGGACCGGTTTCAGCAGATCGCCGAGGGCGCGCTAGCGGAGCTGCCGGCAGCTCTCCTCAAGCGCCTCGGCGACGTCGCCATCCTCGTCGACAGCAGACCATCCGAGCGCATGGTATGCGACGGCATCGACCCCCGGCTGCTGGGGCTCTTCAGCGGATTGCCGCTGCCCGACCAGTCCTCCCTCGGGGGAGGCGGCTTCCCGCAGGTCATCCAGCTCTTCCGCGCTAATCTCGAAGCCGAGGCCCACACGCGGGAGGAGCTTGGCGAACAGATCCGCATCACAGTGCTCCACGAGACAGCTCACTTCTTTGGGCTGAGCGACGAAGAGCTCGAGCGCATGGGCCTGGGCTGACCGTCGGCCAGCGGCGCGCGCTTCTCATGTCAACCTGCGATAGCATGTGGCGCGAGGAATGAGACACGCTGCACCCAGACCACTCCTGTCCGCCCTGCGCCGTACCGGCCAGGAGTTCGCGGCCATGCCCCGTCAGTTCTGGCTGCTCACCATCGGCCTGGTCGTCCTGGTCACTGGCATCGACATATCCCTGCCATTCCAGACCAGCTACCTTACTCAGGAACTCGGAATTCCCATCACGACCGTCGGTCTGGTGCTCGGCATCCCAGCCCTCCTCGTGCTGCCGTTCCACATCGTCGGCGGCATGCTGGTTGACCGCTTCGGGCGCAAGACGGCCATGCTGATCGGCGGCGCGTTCATGATCCTCTTTTACGGCACGTTCGCGCTGGCGCACACGCTCTGGCCGATCGCCATCGTCGTGAGCCTGGAGGCCGCTTTTGGCTGGGCCCTCTTCCTCACCGGCAGCAACGCCATGGTGGCCGATCTGATCCCTTATCAGCGCCGCGCTGAGGCGTACAGCCTGACCCGCGTGGCCACGTACATCGCGATGATCATTGGCCCCCTCCTCGCCGGGCTGATCCTTGCGGCCGGTGCCGGCTACCGCCCGTTGTTCCTCGCCAGCGTGTGCCTCTGCGGCGCCTTTGTCGTGCTCGTCGTGAGTGTGTTCCGCGACACGGCGTCACGCTCCTCGACAGCGCCAGCGAGTTTCACCGGTATGCTCGGCGAGTACGGCGGCGTCCTGTGCGACCGACGTTTTCTGGCTTTCTGCGCCGCGGCCCTGTTCCCCCTCTACGGCTTCGGCCAGATCTGGACCACACTGCCGGTCGCCCTCCACGACGCACACGGCGTGTCGGCACGAGACTGGAGCCTCCTGGTAGTCATCTACGCGGTGACGGTGACGATTCTCCAGTACCCGCTCATCCGTGTACTCCGCAACCGTGACCCTCTTCTCCTCATGGCGACCTGCAGCGTCCTGCTCTGCGGCGGCCTCGCCGGGACAACGATTGTCCCCCTGGGTGTACTAACGATCCTCTGCATGACGACCGTCGGCTTTGGCTCCATGTTGCTGATGCCCATCTCGGCCTCGGTGGCCGCCGCGCTCGCGCCACCACACCTGCGCGGCAGGTACATGGCCACCTGGACCTTGGCCCAGACGGGAGGGTACGCACTGGGGCCTACTTTCGGCGGCTGGGCGCTGGGCGGCCTCGGCTCCCTTGGCGCGGCAGCGGTACTCGCCGCCTGCGGCGCCGTCGGCGCCACCGCCTTCCTCATCCTGCGCTGCCGCTTGGGCCAGCCGCAACCGCCCGCCGCTATCGCTACGCACGAGGTCGTAGCGCCCGCCACACCGGCGAAACGATAGCGGCGACGCCGTCCGCCAGCTCATACCGAGATAGACGGCCGCGCGCCACGCAGGACCTGGGCGTAGGCGCTCATCGGTTCCGCCATCGCTCGGTGCTTCGGCTGGCGGCGCCACGTGTCTCTCCGGGCGAGGAAGCCGTAGACTGAGCGGTACCGCGTGCGCGGCGAGACGACCAGCGCGCGAAGCGAGCCGCGTGCGGAGGAGGGCGAGGACGTGGCACGAGGCCGCAGGCCGAGGAGAGGCGCACGAGCACAGCGAGTCGCGGCGATACTCGCGCTCGCGGCGGCCGTCGCCGCGGTCATGGTCCTGGTGCGGGCAGCGGGTGTGTTCCGCCCGCCCGACAAGCCCTCCCGCGCCGAGGTATCACCGACGCCCGCGGCCTCGCCCGCCTCAATTCCCCCGAACCCCTCGAGCACACCACGGCCTCATCGGCAGCGCATCTGCGCGTGGAGCAGAGGCGATAGCGCGGCGCTGGAGCGCGCGGCGGCGGCACACGCGATCGACGAGGTAGCTTTCGACTGGTACCACTCGCGGCGCAACGGCACCATCGAAACAGAGGGTGAGAACATGGCGCTCGTACATCGCGCCCATGAACTCGGCCTCACGGCACTCGCTACCATCACCAATCGCCTCGATCACACCAGCCCCTTTGATCCGCACATCTCGGGACCCATCTTGGCCTCATCGGCAACGAGGACCAGCCACATCGACCGCTTGGTCCGCCTCTGTGTACGCCGCGGCTACGATGGTGTCGACTTAGACTGGGAGGAGTTGCGCGCCAGCGACCGCGCTCGCTTCACTTTGTTTGTCCGAGAGCTGGCAGGCAAGCTGCATGCACGGGGCAAGATCCTCTCGATCGCCGTGTATCCCAAGACCTCCGAGCCCGGCGACTACGATGCACAGAGAGCACAGGACTACGCGGCCCTCGGCGCAGTGGTGGACGAGTTCAAGGTGATGACCTACTCGTTCAGCGGGAGCTGGAGCCCGCCGGGGCCGCAGATGCCGCTCGCCTGGGCGCAGCGAGTACTTAGCTTCGCCCAAAGCAAAGTGCCGGCCGACAAGGTCTTCATGGGCTTGCCCTTCTTCGGGTTCGACTGGAGCGGTGGCTCAGCTCGCTATGTACTGTGGCACGACGTGCGGAAGGCACGAGACACGTTTGGCGGCCGACTGACCAGAGACTCGGCGAGCGGAGAGGCCATCCTCAGCTACTCGGATGCCGGCGGCGCCGCGCACACGGTCTACCACCAGGATTCCACGGCCGTGCGGGTCAAGATCGCCTGGATGAAGAGCAGTGTGCCAGACATCGCGGGCGTAGCCATCTGGGTCATGGGCGGCGAGGATCCACGTTTCTGGCAGGTTCTCGCCGCTGAGCTCGATCCGCGCCCCTAGCTCGGCCCTCGTCGCCCCAAACCATCGCGGAAAGCCGCCGCCCTCTCAGGCCACCTCGAATGTGAAGTGGTGCCGCGTGAACAGGCACATGCAGGCGGCGCAGACTTGAGCGTCGTAGCGTACGCCCGCGCCGGCCTCTAGCTCGCCGAACGCGTCGCCGATGGCGCGTGCGGGCCGGTACGGTCGGTGACTGACCATGGCCTCCACAACGTCTGCTACGGCGAGGATCCGCGCCTCCGGCAGGATCTGTTCGCCGTGAGTCCCCGCGGGGTAGCCGGAGCCGTCCAGCCGTTCGTGATGCTGAGCGATTACCATCTGCACAGGCCCGTCGAACTCGATCTCCGCCAGAATCGATGCTCCGGCCACGGCGTGCACGCGGACCATCGCCATCTCGCTCTCCGTCAACCGGGCAGGCTTACTGAGGATCTCCGAGGGCACCACGATCTTGCCGACATCGTGCAGCGTGGCGGCGATACGCAGCGTTTCATGCTCGGTATCGCTGCAGCCAAGCTGGCTGGCGATCGCGCAGGCTAGCCGCGCCACGCGGCGCTGGTGGCCAGCGGTGAATGGATCGCGCATCTCTATGCCGGCGGCCAGCGCCGCGATGGCGCCGTTGAGGGTACGCCGTAGGCGCTCCGCACTCTGGCGGAGCGAGCCCTCGGTCCGCATCCGTGTGGTCGCATCGGCGTAGACGGCGACGATCTCCCGTGAAGGTAAGCGGTAGACGTAGTTCTCACGCCAGCCGCTGTGATACTCGTCGACGTACAGACAGACCGGATGCTGCTCCGGATGGCCACTGCGCCAGACCCGTCGGAAGACATCGAGCAGGCCGCAGGCAGTAATACCGGGAAAAGCTACCGTGACCGGTTTGTTCAGTACCGCCTGCTCCGCCACACCCTCGATCGCCTGCGCGGCGCGATTGAACTCCCGCACGATGAAATCGCGGCCCTCGTCGATCGCCTCGAGCACAACTACTCCGTCGCTGCTGCTGTCCACGAGTTTGCGGTAGCGCTGTCGGCTGGTACAGAGCTGAGCGCGAACACGCCTCAGCTCGTCGGTATGCTCGCGCAGCGCTAGCTCGAGACCGGCGCGGGCGGAAAGCGCCTCCTCCATTACCTCTCGCCGCTCGGCGACCTCGATCAGTACACCGTGGATCCACACAGGCCCACCGTTCATGCCGCGTACAACCTGGGCCTGGTCTCGCACCCATCTCCACGCGCCGCTCGAACAGCGCACCCGGTAATCGGCGTCCTGCCGCGGAGCGCCAGTGATCAGGTCGCGCAGGAAACACTCGTAAGCCGCACGGTCTTCGGGATGGACTCGCCCGCGCTCGTCTTCGCAGGCCGCACCCTCGTCCGACCCCGCAGGCGGGTACGCCATCAGCTCTCGGTACGTACGGTTGCCGGAGACGAGCCGCACCGCCCCCCGCTCGTCGACCTCCTTCACGTAGGCCGCGACAGGGAGGCGGTCAAGGTCGCCGCGATCCACGCCGACAGAGCCGGAGAGATCTTGGCTCACACGCTTCGGTAACACGGCACGCTCCCCAAAGCATCAACCGACAACTCGCGCGACATCGATACCCCCCCGCTTCGCCCTTACGTACCCTTATCGTCCCGTGGACTTCCGGACATGAGCACACGACATGGCCAGACCGCGTTCGGAGCACCACGGCGATGAAGAGTTGTCGGTCGCCCTCTCCGGTCGCTTCGCCGCGCCACCGAGAGGCGTGTACAATCCGGCCCTACAGCAGGCGAGAGAAGCACGAGCTCGCCTCGCCATCCCGGTCTAGCCAGCCTGGCCCGCATGACATGGGCGGAGGGCGCCATGGATACCATCGACCTCTACTGGAGTGCGCGAGCGGCCGACATGCGGCCGGCCCTCCTGGAGTCGCGCGGACCGCGGACTGAGTTCGGACGGCGCACTCTGCTTGCGCTGGCGCCGGTACGCACCGTGGAGGTCCGCGACGGCGTCACTTTCGTCGACGGCGAGGCTCGTGGCGGCGTGACCGTCCTCTTCGATCAGCTCGCGCGGGACCTCAGCAGCGGGCGGTTCCCCGTCTGGATCGGCTTCTTCGCCTACGAATTCGCGCGGCACCTTGGCCTGCCGACCCTGCCGCCGATCCCAGGCCTGCCCGAGGCATCGTTCACCCTCTACGCTGACGGGTACTTATGGGAGGACGGACAGCTCGTACACGAACCGGCGACACAGATCCCCACCGTCGTACCGGCCCCCGCCCAGCCCCTCTCGGCGCTTCCCGTCACCAGCGACTTCCCGTGCGACCGCTTCATCGCCGGCGTAGAGGAAGTTCAGGAGCGCATCCGCGCCGGCTGGGTCTACCAAGTCAACCTGTCACACCGGTTCCGATTCAACGCCGGTGCCCTCGATCCGCTGGCCTTCTACCGCCGTCTCCGCGAGGTGAACCCGAGCCCCTTCATGGGCATCATCGAAGGTCGTGAGTGGTCGGTGGTAAGCGGGAGTCCGGAGCGCTTGTTCACCTTCACTCCGGCCCCGCTCGACCGACCAGTGAGCGGTCGCAGCCCCGGCGCCTGGGTGAGTGGCGGGCGAGCCGGCACGCTCTGCGCCCGCCCTATCGCCGGCACCCGGCCGCGAAGCACCCTCGCCGCGGAGGACGAACGTCTCGAGGAGGAGCTCCGCGCCAGTCGCAAGGAACAAGCGGAGCACGTCATGCTCGTCGATCTGCTGCGCAACGACCTCTCGCGCGTGTGCGAGGCGGGCAGCGTGGAAGTCAGCGAAGCGTTCACGGTCGAGCGGTACAGCCACGTGATGCACCTCGTCTCGGAAGTACGCGGCTCCACGCAAGCGTCGCTGGCCGAGATGATCGCGGCGATCTTCCCCGGAGGCACCATCACGGGCGCCCCCAAGGAAAGTGTGATGGCCGAGATAGCCCGCCTGGAACCGGTGCCGCGAGGCGCGTACACCGGATCGCTCGGCTACGTCAGCGGCGCCGGCGCCGATTTCAACATCCTCATCCGCAGCCTCACCACGGTCGGCGACGTGGGCTACGTGTCCGCCGGTGGCGGCATCGTGATCGAGAGCGATCCGGAAGACGAGTACCTGGAGACACGGTACAAGGCGGAGGCCTTGCTCTACACCCTGGGTGGGGGGCGGCGCGGCGTAGACTCCGCCGCCCCCCACCGCCTGCGCTCCTGGCGCCCGCCACAGCCATCGCGGCGCACCCCCGCGGTGGTCGCCTTCGTGGAAGCGCACGACTCGTTCAGCTTCAACATCGTGCACTACCTGCGCATGCTCGGGGCGCGGGTGCGGGTCATCGATCACGCCGAGCCACCCCTGCTGCACGGCGTGACCCATCTCGTCGTGGGACCCGGCCCCGGAGATCCTCATACGTCCGGCCGCATGCTCGAATGGGTCGCCGCGGCGCTCGCCGCGCACCTGCCGCTCCTCGGCGTCTGCCTCGGCCACCAGGCACTCGGCGTCCACATGGATGCGCGCCTCGAGAGAGCTCCGCGACCAGTACACGGGGAGGCTCACACCGTCGAGCACACTGGGGAGGGCATCTTCGCCGGCATCTCCAGCCCGTGCCTGTTCACGCGGTACCACTCACTGCATCTGGCCCATCTCCCACCCACACTGCGGAAGATCGCGTGGACGGAAGACGGCGTGGTGATGGCCGTAGCCCACTGGTCGCTGCCGGCCTGGGGTGTGCAATTCCACCCAGAGAGCATGCTCAGCGCGCAGGGCCTTACCCTCCTGGCCAACTTCCTCGCCGTCTAGGGCGGAATCCGGCGCCGAAGGTAGCGAACCAGAGCGCGCACCCGCACGTCTCTCCCTCCAGACAGCACGACGGACAACAGCAATGGGAGGGATGTTCGATGGCCGGTCCCCTGCGTTTACGCAGCACCATCGCGGTGGCCGCGGTGGTAGTCATCGTCGCCGCGGGCCTCAGTGTTTTCTTTCTGACACGCGGCGCGGAAGAGGCTCCGGCGCTGCCCAAGCTGGGCAGCGCGAGCGGGGCCGCCAAGGCTGGCGTGTTGGCGGTTCCCCTGGGCCGCTTTGGCTTCGACCTGCTGCTCAAGGAGGCGGCGGCCAGCGAGGACAACGTGGTTATCTCCCCCGCCTCGTTGCACGCCGCCCTCTCCATGCTGCTGAACGGCGCCCGCGAGGAGACCGCCGCGGAGCTCCGGCGCACGCTCCAAGTCGATGACATCGACCAGGCGGTCCTCAACCAGGCTTGGGCCGATTTGATCACCGCCGCCCAAGCCAGCAAGAAGACCAAGCTCCAGATCGCCGACTCTCTCTGGCTGCGCAACGGCGTCGAGTTCAAGCAGGACTTCCTGGACCTGAACCGTGACTACTTCGCCGCCGAGCTCGGCGACCTCGCCGACGGCCCCGCCGCGGCGGCCCGAGAGATCAATGCCTGGATCGAGAAACGTACGCACGGCAAGATCCCCAAGCTGTTCGACTCCATAGACCCGCTGACCCTGCTCACGCTGGTGAACACCGTCTATCTGAAAGTCTCCTGGGAGCACTTCGATCCAGAGCTCACCGCTCCGGCACCATTCACGCTCACCAGTGGCGAACGGATCGAGGCGGACACCATGCACGCCCATCTCGACGCGGCGGTCAGCCTCCAGCAGGCCTTCGACGCCGTTCTCTTGCCGACCGATGGCCCGGTCGACGTCTGGGTCATCGTGCCCAAGGGAACCGAGACCCCGGAGTCCGTGGCGAGCGCCTTGCGCGATCAGGGTACCGCCGGTCTCTACGCTCAGGCGGTCGAATCCAAGGGCGACGTGGCACTCCCCAAGCTGAGCTTGGAGTACGAGGCCAAGCAGCTACGCCCCGCGTTACAGGCCCTCGGCATGCGCCGCGCTTGGAGCCCCGACGACGCGCAGCTCGAGGGGATCGCGGACGTCAAGCCCCTGTTCGTTCAGGGGATCCGCCACAAGGCTACCTTGGACATGAACGAAGAGGGCGTCGAGGCGGCGGCGGCCACGGGCATCGAGGTGGGCACCACCGGCATGCCGGTCGACACCTTCTCGATCAACGCCGACCGGCCCTTCCTCGTGGTGCTGGCGGAGTCGACCAGCCGCGTACCGCTCTTCATGTCTCTGGTGCGTGACCCGCGCTAGCCTGAGACGCGAGAGGCTGGCCCGCTACGGCGGCAGCTCAGGTGTCGTGGAAGACCATGATGCTGCCGCCGTAGCAGGCCACCCACACGTCTTTGCGCGCAGCGACATACGTAATGCCAATAGGGTTCCAGTTGGTACGTATCGTCTGCAGAACGCGCATGTCGGAGGCTCGCACCTTGCTCACCGTGCCGGTGTTGTAGTTGACCACGTAGAGTGACGCACCGTCCGGGGCGATCGTCATACTCCGCGGCTGCGAACCCGTGCTGACCTTACGGACCACGCGTAGCGCACGGAGGTCGATCTTGGCCACCGTGCCCTCGCCGTTGAGCGAGACGTACAGCCAGCGATCGTCCGGGCTTATGCACAGGTGACGGGGAGAGGAGCCCACGCCGCGCAGCCACCGGACAGCGAAGGTCCGCAGATCGATGCGCGCGATGTTCGTAGTCCCCATGACGGCCACGTAGGCGAAGCGCGAGGCGGAGTCGACGACGATGCCGCGCGGATAGGGACCCAGCGGGATCTGTCGCACTTGCTTGCCGCTCTTCACGCTGACCACGCTCAAGTTGTAGGAGCACCAGTTGCTGACGAGCACGAACTTGCCATCCGGCGTCGTGGCGACGTACTTGGGTACCACGCCCACCTGGGTGGCCTGGTCAATCCGCAGGTTCGATAGGTTGACGCGGTAGAGGAAACTGCGGTCGAAGCCGCTGCTCGGCGAGCCGACATCGTGACCCTCGCGGGTGAAACCGGGTCCGTACATCGAGTAGTTAGACACGTACATCGACTTCCCGTCGGCGGAGACTGCCGCCTCGACGGGTGCCCCGCGCACGGTCTGCGCATACCGCGCATACCCGTACTGCGAGAGGTTGCACGTATCTTGGATGGTCTTCACCAGTCGGTAGGTGCGATCGTTATACACGGTGATGGTGTGTCGGTACATCATGTTCTGAGCGAACACATAGCCGTTCTGCGTGGCCACCACCGACTTGGGAGAGATGGTGCCGGTGATCACGGTCCGCTGCTTGAGGCGGAGGGTGGAAGAGGCCGGACCCGTCCACACGAACGGAGACACGCTCACGCTCGGCGTGGCGGAAGGATGAGGACTGGCCGTCGCGCTCGCCCGCGGGGAGGCGGAAGGTGAGGGCGAGACGCGCAGGCCGGTAGTCGCGCCCGTCTGGCGCACCGCAGAGCTTCCCGAGTGACCGCCACGCACCAGCACGGCGGCGGTTCCCGCTACGGCCACGGCAACGACGCCGGCTACCAGCACGCCCAATCGCAGCCGCGAACGGCGCAGGCGCCGGCGGCGCCAGTGCTCGGAGCGGTAGCGTCGGTACATACGGGGTGACCTGGCGGCCATGCTGGACGAAGTGTACCATCCCCCGTCGCGCAGACGGACGCCGAGCACGCCGTCTGGCTAGACGCGCACGTCGTGGCGAGCGAAGAGCAGGACGCTCGCCACGAGCAGCACCGCCGTGGCGCTCACGAACACCGCGATCGCCGACCACGTGAGCCCGGCGATCAGCGGCTGAGAGCCACCGGCGTAGTAGATCAGAGACGCCCTGCGCAGCGCCCTGCCGCCCTCGATGAGCGGGCCGAGCACGTTGAGGAGGTACGAGACCGCCGCCAGCACACCGGCGACGGCGGCGCCGAGCGCGCGCCTCCCGGTCACGCTGGACACGGCGAACGCCAGTGTCCCGAACGTCCACGCCAGCAGTCCGAGCAGCGCCGCCCCCTCGGCGAGCACGCCGATCCCTACCTCATCCATGCCGGCGATGCCACGGCCGGCGAGCGCCGAGAGAAACAACACCAGGGCGAGCAGGACAACCGCCACGGTGAATGCGGCGAACTTCTCGAGGACGAGCCGCCAGCGCACCACGGGGTAGGAGAGGAGCAGGTCCAGCGTCCCTCTCTCTTCCTCACCGGCGATCGCCCGAGCTCCGGCGCCGATGGCGAACACCAGGAGGAGCAAGGGCATCATGAATGAGAACAGCTCGGCGTTCAGGAAGCCGACGGGGCTCGTGATGTCCACACCCTCGGCGAGGAAGAGGTTACGGAAGGCTTCTGGCAGCCGCTCGAGGTAGTCGTCGAACGCCGACGCGCTGCCGCGGAAGCTCGGGTACACGGCGCAGATCGCGAGCACGTATACCAAGACGCCGAGCGACCAGCCCACGAGCGAGCGCCGCTGATCGCGCAGCGCCTTCAGAAAGATGCTACCGCGCATCGCTGGCCTCCCCGGCGGAGTCCACCACACCCCCTGAGCTCACCACACCCTCTTCTTGATAGTAGGTGAGGAAGACATCCTCGAGATCCGGCTCGCGACTGGTGAGACGCACCACGGGGTACTTGGCGGTGAGTTTGAGGAACGCGTCGAACGAGCCGGTCAGCATGACCCGCAGCAGCGCGCCCTCGTTCTCCAAGATAGCGATCCCGGGTACCTCGCCGAACGGTGCGCCATCCACCGGCTGCGCGAACTCCACCTCAACCTCCTGCGCCATCCGCTGCCCAAGGGCCGCGACGCTCTCTACGGCTATCAGCCGGCCACCGCGCACAAAGCCGACCCTGTCGCACACACGCTGCACTTCCGGCAGGTTGTGTGAGCAGAGAAAGACCGTCTGCCCCGCGGCAGTCGCCTCGTGGATCAGCGCGTAGAACTCGCGTTGCACGAGGGGATCCAGCCCCACGGTCGGCTCGTCGAGGATGAGCAGATCAGGCCGGTGCATGAAGGCCTGGATGAGAGCGATCTTGCGCTTGTTGCCGGTGGAGAGGTCCGCGACCTTGCGCTGCAGATCACAATCCAAGCGCTCGCGCAGCGCGTGTACCCACGCCCAGTCCACACTCCGCCGCAGTGAGGCGAAGAAGCGCAGGTTCTGCTCCCCGCTCAGGCGGTCGTACAGGGAGAGCTCCCCGGGCACGTAACCCACCCGACAGCGCACGGCGGCGCTGTCGCGCTGCGCGTCTAGCCCGAGGACCGCGGCCGAGCCCGCCGTGGGTCGGATGAGGTCCAGCAAGATCCGGATGGTCGTGGTCTTGCCCGCACCGTTCGGCCCCAGAAAGCCAAAGACCTCCCCGCGCTCGACCTCAAGGTCGAGCGCGACGACTCCCCGGTGACGGCCATAACGTTTAGTAAGTCCTGTCGTTCGGATAACGCTCACAGCTGCTCAGTCTAGACCCTTTGGTCCCTCACCGCCGTCGCTCCCCAACCCTCTGCCCGACGAAGTGCTCCGCGCGGGGGAGGAACGACAGCCCGCGCGCTGTAGAGAGATGTACGGACGCATCCCCGGCAGTCACGAGCACGACCGGCAGGAGACGAGATGGCAAGGCGCATGCCTAGCGCCCACCCGACGAACGTCGTCATCGCGTGCACTCCCCCGTCGCGCTCGGCCGACGTACGAGCAGCCGCGGACACCTTCCTCCGGCCATTGATCGCCGACCACGTGCGCCGCGACGTGCTCCTCGCCCTGGACGAGGTGGTCTCCAATGCCATCCAGTACGCACCGGCGGACCGACCCATCGTAGCGCGGCTGAGCGTAGACAAACGGCAGGTCGCCGTGGCTGTCGAAGACGGCGGAGAAGGGTTCGACCCCGCCATCCTGAACGCGGCGCGGCCGCGGCCCGACGCCGAGAGCGGCCGCGGCCTGTACCTGGTACGCGCGCTCATGGACGGTGTCGAGGTTCGCCTCGGGCATCCGGGTACTGTCGTCAGATTCGTGCGCCAGCTCTCTGGCGAGTCGCGGCTTGCGCGTACCCACGGGCGTAGCGTCCGCACGTGGCCGCGCATCGGCCTGCTGTGGCCGATCCCTCCTCGCGCGCAGCGCCGCCTGCCCACCTGAGGGCCGTCAAGGCGCGGCACGCCGAACGCCGTACCGCCCCGCAAACGTCCGGCGATGTCCGTGACCGGTATACTCGGCGCGTGGACACACTGCGCACCCTCGACCCAGTGCTTCAGGCCCTGCTCGCCGGGTGTATGACGTGGGGCCTCACGGCGCTCGGCGCGGCGGTGGTCTTCTTCTTCCGCGGCTACAGCAAGCGAATGCTGGACGCCATGCTCGGAGCCGCAGCCGGCGTGATGATCGCCGCCAGTTTCTGGTCGCTCCTGGCGCCGGCTATCGCCCTGGCCGAAGAGGACCCTGGGGGCCCGCCAGCGTGGCTGCCCGCGCTCCTCGGCTTCCTGGCCGGCGGCCTCTTCCTGCGCCTCATCGATCGCCTCCTCCCTCATCTCCACCGCGACCTGCCGCTCTCCGCCGCCGAGGGACCACCGACACGCCTGCGCCGAACACAGCTCCTGGTGTTGGCCATTACCTTGCACAACATCCCCGAAGGCCTTGCCGTAGGAGTAGCCTTTGGAGCCGCGGGCAGCGAGCTGCACGGTACATCCCTCGGCGCGGCCTTCGCGTTGGCGCTGGGTATCGGCCTGCAGAACCTCCCCGAGGGGACCGCCGTGTCCATGCCCTTGCACCGCGAGGGGCTCTCACGAGCGCGGAGCTTCTGGTGGGGCCAGCTCTCAGCGATCGTTGAACCCATCGCCGCCGTCATCGGAGCATTCGCCGTGACTCATGCCCAGGCCTCGCTGCCGTACGCTCTCGCCTTCGCCGCGGGAGCTATGATTTTCGTGGTGGTGGAAGAACTGGTACCCGAGGCGCAGGGGGGCCAGCACAGCCACCTGGCCACACTGGCCACCCTGGGGGGCTTTGCCCTCATGATGCTCCTCGACGTAGCGCTGAGTTGAAGTACGGATGCGCTGCGTCGCCGCGCTCGCACTACTGAGCGAGCGCGGCCTTACGAACAGGCGCATCGCCCTCGGCAGCCCTCCGGCTATTGAGCGCCCGGCCACTCTTGTCTAGAGTAGTGTTCCTCTACTAGGGGGTGGGCGTGGGCAGCGAACGCTATCTCACGATCCTCGCCTATCGGGTGCGCGCCCAGCACTGGCTGGCACTCGCGCTGGCGGTGGTGATCGAAGTGGCGGTGCTCGTTCCTCTGGGCAGCCTTCTGCCACCACGTCACATCCTGAGCATCGCCGGATCGCTCATCGCGGTGATCGTGGTGGTAACCGGTATGCTCGCCGGCCCTCTCATGGGGCTGCTGACCGGCACGAGCGGGGGGATCGTCTTCTTCTTCACGGTGGCGCACCTCGGCGAGGTGTCCAGTGGCCCAACAGTGATGATCGCCGCCGGCCTGTGGGCCATCTCGGGGGTCATCTGCGGCGTGATCGCCGACGCCCTGCGTCGCAGCGCTGCGCAACGTCGGCGGCTCGCCGTCTCGCTCGCCCGAGAGGAGGCAACTCGACGGGCCCACGAGGAGCGCGCTCGGCTGGCTGCCACACTGACGGCGAGCCTTTTACCCCGCCTGCCCGACACTCACGCGGACCTCGAGCTCATCAGCCTGTACAGACCGGGCGAACGGCGTCTCAGCCTCGGCGGCGACTTCATGGACGCCGTACCTCTGCCCGGCGACAAGCTCGCCGTCATCATCGGCGACGTTGCCGGCCACGGGCCCGCCGCCGCCGCCCTCGGCGCCAGCCTGCGCGCCAGCTGGCGCTCGTTGATCCTCGCCGGCGTCCCTTCGGACCAGCTCATCGCCACGCTCAATTCACTGGTGCTGCTGGAGCAGCAGCCCGAGATCTACGCCACCGCGTGCCTCGGTTGGATAGATCCGAGGGAGGGTCGCGCCACCCTCCTCTCCGCGGGGCACCCGAAACCGTTCCTGATCGCTCACACACCCACACGGATCGAAGTAGCGAGCTCGCTGCCCCTCGGCGTGCTGGAGACCGTCGACTGGCAGCCGGGCAGAGTCGCGCTGCCCCGACGGTGGAGCCTGTTCTTCTACACCGACGGCCTCACTGAGGGAAATGCATGGCCGACCGCCGCCGAGCGCTACGGGGAGAAGCGGTTGATGACGCTTCTCTGCAACGGCTCGTTCGGCTACCTCGACCAGACCGCCCTCAAGCAACTGGTAGAGGAGATCACGCGTGCCAACGGTTCGCCGCTGCCCGACGATGTCGCCGTCCTGGTCGTTCGCGGGCAAAGCCCTTAGAGGCTGTGGCAGTGCAGAGAAACCAGCCACAGCCTCGAAGGTACCCGTTGGTCTCCCAGGCTCCACGAGACGCTCACGCGGGCTTGCCAAGCACGCAGACAGCCTGCGGCACCGCCAGGCGCAAGGCGAGCGACTCAGACACGGAGAGCTGCAGCAAGCCACCCTCCTGAGGGCCTACAAACCCTAGTTTGAGATCCTGTCCGATCACGAGGTGGGCAAACTCCTTGCCCGCCTGCACGATCACTCCACCGTGACCCAGCCCAGGCGCCTTGATCACGCCGGCGGTGGCGATGGAGCGAACCGCGTCCAGCTCGCTGACGGCTGCCGTCTCGAACCGTCGCAACAGCAGGTTGTAGCGCGCGGGACCTAACGCCAGCGCGTACGGTCCATGGAACCCCGCCTCATCCAACGACGTCACGGCGGCGATCAAGTCGCCCTGCGCGACACCTACACTGGTCCAATCGGAGAGACGAGCCCGCAGTACACCCGAGGCGGTGAGCAGCCCAGGAGCGTGCTCGCCGCCACGGAAAACCAGGTCGTCTTCCTTACGTGCTACCGCAAGCGTCGCGGTTACCAGCGGCGAGAGGTCAAGGGAAGACGGTTCGCGCTCGAAGGCCGCGATGTCGCGGCCTGGCAAAACGAACGTCTGATAAACATACGCGAGCGGAAGGCTCGCGGCGATGGAGACTCCGTCGCCGACCTCTTCATCGGCCAGGCTCACCTGTTTCAAGCCAAGCCCGAACGGGCCGTCGAGCTCGAGCAGCCGACGCCCCACCAGCTCGCCGCGCGCCACGCCGAGCATGGTATGGTCGAGCACCTGCCACAACTCCTCGCCAATTGGTGAATCGTCTCTTCCCAACAGCGCGTCACTCATGGGTATCTCCTTCCGTCGGCGCACGGCGCGATCACGAGCGCAGCGAGCCGAGCGTGGGTTCGTCCTTCGCGAGAGAAGGTGCCTGTGCGGCGGGGCCAGCACCTGGCGCCTCGTCCGCGGCCACCCCGGGCTCGCGCCCGACAGCCACGGCCGCCGCCATGGCGTCCACCTCTGCTCCGCCCGAGGCAAGCCACTGGTCCTCGTCGCCGGTGAGAATGCTCAGCAGGCGCATGAACTCGCCGATGTGCTCACGTTCTTCGTTGGCGATGTCCGTCAGCACCTGCTTGGCCAGTGGGTCGTCGACTGCCTCAGCGTGAGCCATGTACAGACTGGTCGCCTCCTGCTCCGCCGCGATGTCCAGTCGAATGGCCCGAATGAGCTCCTCTTTGCTGAGCGTCCTTCCAGGTACAGCCTGACTAAAGGGGTTCACGAACTCGGGCACGGCTGGCTCCTTCCTCTGTTCTCGTAGGCTCCTCCGGAGGGCCCAGCGGCTCTCTCGCAAGGTATGGTCCCACTCACGCGACCGTCTTGAACCCCATGACCGTCACATGAATTGGGATCCCGTGAGAGAACGGGGACGACCTTGAGCCGCCCGCTGAGGGAGGGGAGAAACCTAGGACGAGCCTTCTGGCCGCGGCGGCGGCGGACGAGCAGCCGCCGGACAGCGCCACGGCAGCGCTAGCGCCCCGGCGACAGGCTGTACAGAGCGCGCAGCAAGCGGTCGCGATGCTCGCCAGATTGGTTGCGCAGCTGATCGAGCACGCGCCGTATCTGCGGAGTGTCGGTCTCGAAGACCAGGAACGCGCGAGACTCGATCAGCGCCTGCTCGAGGTTCAGAGCGACCGCGAGAGCCTCGCGGAGGCTAGCGGAGCCGTACGTCGCCTCCTCAACGGTCTCTCTCACGTACCTCACCGATGCCTGTATGGCCCTCAGACTGAAACGCTCGGTGTCCAGGAACACGTGCACGCCGTCGACCTGGGCGAGCAGCGTGCGCAAGAGGGCGGCATGACTCTGCTCCTCGTCGGCCAACCCGTGCCACAGGTCCGCCGCCCGGGGGTATTTGAGAGCGTACGTGGCGTACAGCTCGGCGATGGCTTCCTCGTGTTGCGCCAGCGCCTCAACCACTGCGCTGTGGTCTCTGCCGCTCATGGTCACCGCCCTTCCGTCGCCCGCCTCAACACGACCCCTCGTCGCGCGGAGCTTACAGGACGCCCATGGACCGCGGAAGCGTTACCGTAAACTGCACGGGCGACGCCGGAAACCGAGCACACCGCGTCTGGGCCACCTGTGCTGCTAGGCCGGGTAGACCTGTATCTCCGTGGCCTTCACGGCAGCCCATACCTGACCGCCGGCACCCAGGTTCAGATCGGTCAGGGCGGCCGGCGTGATCTCCCCGACCAGCGATACCGGGCCGTCGATGCGCACGCGAACCCGGTCGCCCGTCACATCGATCGGCTCGGCACTCCCCGGCCAGACGTTGCGCGGAGAGCCGTCGGGCCGCGTTCGATACAACGCCACGGCGTGAGGGTGGATCATGGCGAACACCTGGCCGCAACACGGCTCGTCGGCGGCCGCCACGAGCCGCTGGCCACCCGGCAGTTCGATCACTCCACCTCCAAGGGCCACGCCGCGGAACAGGTTGAGCCCCACCAGATCGGCCACGTACCGAGACCGGGGGTGGGCGCTCACCTCCGCCGGTGTGCCGGCCTGACTCACGTGTCCGGCCTCCAGCACGACAAGCTGATCGGCCAGCGTCATCGCCTCGATCGGGTCGTGCGTTACGAGCACGCAGACGCCCTCGTAGCAGCTCAGATGACGATGCAGCTCCCTGCGCAGCTCCGCACGAGCGCCGGCGTCGAGCGCCGCCAGGGGCTCATCGAGCAAGAGCAGCTTTGGCTCCGTCACCAGCGCCCGTGCGAGGGCGACGCGTTGCGCCTGGCCACCCGAGAGCGCCCGCGGCCTCATACGCTCCTTGCCGGCAAGGCCAACGCGCTCTAACCACTCGCTGGCGCGCCGGCGCGCGTCCGCTCGCGACGCGCCCCGACAGCGCAGCCCGAACGCCACATTCTCGATCACCGAGAGATGGGGGAATAACAGGTAGTCCTGGAAGACCATGCCCAACGGTCGCTGCTCGGTGGGCACGTGCACCGCTGTAGCGGTATCCTCGATCACCTTCTCATCCAACACCACCCTGCCACGCTGCAACGATGTGAGCCCGGCCAGCGCGCGCAGCAGAGTGGTCTTGCCGGCCGCATTGGGCCCCAGCAGACCGACAACCTGCCCCTTGCGAGCGACGATCTGCGCATTTACCTCCAGCGACCCCATGCGCAAGGCTACTTCCGCACGCAGGCTCATCCGGCTCCCCTCAACCCGCCCCGGCGTCTCACTCGGTCAGTGGCCATGGAACCATCGCCCACGTAAGGCGAGCAGGATGCTCAGTGAGACCACGAGCATGATCAGACTGAGAGCCATGGCCGCCTCGGGATTGCTCTGTAACGCCAGGTACACGGCTAAGGGCATCGTCTGCGTACTGCCCGGCAAGTTCCCGGCGAAGGTGATGGTAGCGCCGAATTCGCCCAGCGCACGGGCCCAGCTGAGCGCCGCGCCGGCCCCCAGGGTGGGAGCGATCAGCGGCAGCGTGACCCGCAGGAAGGTGACCCAGCGGCCGGCGCCCAGCGTGGCTGCCGCGTCCTCGTAACGCTGTCCAAGCGCGCGCAGACCGGCTTCCACGGTGACGATGAGGAAGGGCATGGCGACGAAGGCTTCGGCCATGACGGCGCCGGCGGTGCTGAACGGCAGGGTGACACCGAAGGCCCGCTCGAGCCACTGCCCAAGCAGGCCATGGCGGCCGAACGCCAGCAGGAGCGCGACGCCCCCCACTACCGGCGGTAGCACCATCGGCAGCATGACCAGCGCACGTACCACGTTGCGCCCGGGGAAGCTCACGCGAGCCAGCAGCCAAGCCAGCGGCACCCCGATGACGATAGATACGGCCACCGCGCTCACCGAGCACTGCAGTGAGAGCCGCAGAGCGGTGAGCACACCAGGCGCGCCCAGGTCGGCCGGCAGGTTTCGCCACGGGGTACGAAGTACCAGGCCGATCAGGGGAATCGCCAGAAACGCGACCGCGAGCGCCGCCAGCGGTACGAAACCGAGCGGCGCCCTCCGCCGGACGCCGCGGAACCGCCACATCGAGCGGCACACGCTCGCTTCTCCACCCGCGGAAGCCGTTGGGGAGGCCGCTATGAGCGCCTCACTTGGTTGCTCAGCGGAGGCCGCGGCACGGGCATTCTCCCGCGCCGCGGCCTCCGCGCGTCCTTGGGTTAACTCTAAGGTCACCGCGTGGCAGGTGGTAGGAAGCCGAACTTCTGGAGCACCTGCTGCCCCTTGTCCGCGAGTACCCAGTCCACGAACGCTTGCGCGGCGTCCGCATGCTCACTCGAGGTCACGGAAGCGATGGGATACGTGGCGGTCACGTTCTGCGCCTCCGGAATGTCGACCTCATCGATCGCGCCATCGGCAGCGCTCACGTCGGTGACGTACACGATGCCGGCGTCGCCCTCGCCCAGCGAGATCTTGGTAACGACGCCCTTGACCGTGTTCTCCAGAGAGACGGGCTTCACGGTTACGCCGGCGCCGGCGAGGATCTCGGCCGCATACTTGCCCGCGGGCACCTCGGGAGCGGCGAGAACGACCTTGAGATCCGTCCGCGCCAAGTCGCTCAGGCCACTGATCTCCTGGGGATTGTCTGGTGCCACCGCGATGGCCAGCTTGTTCTGAGCGAACACTTTCTGGGCACCGACGAACTTAGCCACCCGCTCCATATTCCTCACGTCGGCCGAGGCGAACACATCTGCCGGTGCTCCCTGCTCGATCTGCATGGCCAAGTCCTGACTGCCAGCGAAGTTGAACACTACCTCGATGGTGGGGTTCGCCGCCATGAACTCGGTGCCTATCTCCGTGAATACCTCTGTCAGAGAGGCCGCGGCGAACACGGTGATCTTGGTAGTGGTGGCCGCGGAAGAGGACGCTGCCGTGTCGGCGGACTTCTCGGCGGCGCCGCACCCGGCGACCAGCCAGCTGAGGGTCATAACACAGACGAGCAGCGCGGCAAAGCGAGCTCTGCGGGGACGGGGAAATGTCATGGTTGCCTCCTCTGGTGTGAACGTCGGATCGTCTGCACCGCACCACGACCCCGGGTCTTCGTGGCAACGGGTGTAGTTGCAAGGGCCGGGACAGACGATGGCAACGTGCCGAGGAAGGCGACGACATCACGCCACCGCCGAGCTGGCAGTGGACGTGCTCCTCGCTCGTATTCCGTACGCCATTGGCTGGCCGCTACGGCGAGCCGCCCACGCAGGCCAGCCAGAGCGGCCCGGCCGCGCACGGCCGGACGATGCTTCATGCCCCTCGCTCCTTTCCAAGCACGCGGAGGTCCGGGCGTTTCCACCACAGGCCCACGACGGCGCTCTCGCGCCGCCCCATGGTCTCTCCATGGTACGGCCCCGTACCCATAGCAGATGCCGTAGGGCGCGGGGCTCGGAGTAAGGTACGACTGCCTGCTACTGTACCAACGGCGCGAAACGACGGTCAAACCTGCCGCCCCACCGCCGCCGTGCCGTTCACCGCCGCCGTCTTCTATCCCCCGCCCCGCGACGCGGCCTTGGCCCGGGACGAGGCGCCCGAGTCGACTACCGGTCGCGGAGCGGCTCGCCGGTTTGTTCTTCCCCCGACCGCGCCTGCTCTTCCTCCGCCAGTCGGCGCACTGCTCGCCAGTCCGATGGCGTGTTGACGTTGAGGAACGGTGCGCTCTCGACAAAGGGCACACGAGCCACCCGCACTAAAGGCAGCAGGTCGAGGATGCTGTGGCGCCCCTCGGCGAGGAGGCCTCGAGAAGGTCCCAGACAGCGAGGCCCGTACACCGCGTGCAGCGGTTCGAGATGCTGCCCGACGATGGGAAGAGCGACGTCTACGTCCGAATACGCGCTGAGGACCTTCTCGATAGCGGACGGCGTGGCGAACGCCATGTCGGCGGCCAGCACGAACAGCGGCGCCTGATACCTGGCCAGCGCGGTGGCGATGGCCGCGAGCGGCGAGCCGGTGAGCTCGTCGAAAAGAATCTCGACTCCCGATGGGGCAGTGGACGGCAGTGGCCTGTCGCGACGCACCGACACCACCACTCGCGGGAACACCGCGCGCAACACGGAGACGTTGCGCTCGAGGAGCGTGCTCCCCGCGAGCCGGAGCAGTCGCTTGTCGTGCCCCATCCGCCGGGCTTCCCCGCCGGCGAGCACCACGCCGATGGTGACCGTCTGGAGTCCTGTCGGTTCCTCGCACACCACCGTCGCAGTCTAGCCCATCGCCTCTTCTCAGCCATCCACTGCCCCCCGAGGGGACAACAGCGATACACTCAGAGTATTGGGGGTAGTGCGCCGTCTCCACGGGGCGAGGATTCGGAGCAGGGGGGGAAGAGGATACCCGCGCTCTCACCTCTCCACCGCGAGGAGTCGCCGCCGTACCCGTGGCATGGGGTGACATACCACACGTATGCTCCGTACAACGGGGCGGGGAGGCTCACCGCCGCAGCCGTCTCGAAGGGTTCGAGATGCCGCAGCCGGGGTCGGCCGGTGGAAGGAGGAGAACTATGGCATTCGCGCTGGGACCCAGACGAGCGACTGTCGTCGATGTTACCCAGGTCCGGCAGCGGGAAGCAGAACCTCTCTCCCAGGAGGACCTCGCGTCCTTCGAGGATCTGGATCTCGTCTACCGATCGCTCTGCGCCGTGCTCTACAACTACGTGCCGATGTCCGGCCACCCAGGAGGGTCTATCTCTTCCGGACGGTTCATGGCCGGCGTCCTTTACGACAGCGCGGACTACGATCTCGGCGACCCAAACCGACAAGACGCCGACATCGTCTCTTATGCGGCCGGACACAAGGCCTTAGGCCTCTACGCCATGTGGGCACTGCGAGACGAAGTGGCACGCGTGGGTCAGCCGGACCTCCTTCCCGACGACGAAAGCCGCCGGCTGCGGCTGGAGGACCTCCTCGGTTTCCGCCGCAACCCGCTGACCGCCACACCGCTATTCCGGCAGCTGCGCGCCAAAGCCCTGGATGGCCACCCGACACCCGCAACGCCGTTCATCCGCCTCTCGACCGGCGCCTCTGGCGTGGGTGTGGCCAGCTCGATCGGGTTGGCCTTCGCGGCCCGCGACCGTTACGGAGCGAACGCTCCGCGGGTACACATCATGGAAGGCGAGGGCGGGCTAACGCCCGGCCGCGTCTTCGAAGCTCTGGCGGCCGCGGGCACCGCCAGTCTGGACAACGTGGTGCTCCACCTCGACTGGAACCAGGCGTCCATCGACAGTGACCATGTCTGTCGTGAGGGGACAACCCCGGGGGATTACGTCCAGTGGGATCCGCAGGAGCTCTTCTACCTGCATGACTGGAACGTGATCTTCGTCCCCGACGGGCACAACTTCCAGCAGATCATCGTCGCGCAACGGCGCGCGCTCACGCTCGACACCGGGCAACCGACGGCGATCATCTACCGGACGAGCAAGGGCTGGCGCTACGGCATCGAGGGCCGACTCTCCCATGGTGCCGGCCACAAGCTCTGTTCGAGCGGCTTCTACGCCGCGCTGGACGAGCTCACCGCGGGCGCCGCCGCCCTGCCGACGTGCGACGCGAACGCCCGCCGCTGCGCCGGGCCAGACGGCACCACAGTGCTCGAAGAGTGCTTCTGGGAGGCGCTCGGCGTGGTACGCAGGCACATCGAAACTCATCCCTCCACCGCGATCGCCCTGAGCAAGCGTCTGCGAGCGGCGCGTGAGCACCTCGACGCGTGGCGGCGCGCGCCACGCACGAACGCACCTCGGGTGGAGGGCGTGTATGAGTGCGTGAAGACGAACAGGGACGCCCCTGAGGAGCTGCGTCTCGAGGCTGGCGACGCAACGACCATCCGCGGCGAGCTCGGGCGAGCACTGCGGTTCCTCAACACGGCCTCCGGCGGGGCCATCTTGACAGCCGCCGCCGATTTGCTCGGCTCCACGAGCGTGAACACCATCGCCACTGACTTCCCCGCAGGGTACTGGAACGCGCGTACCAACCCCGAAGCACGTCTGCTCTCCATCGGAGGTATCTGCGAGGACGCCATCAGCGGCATTCTCAGCGGCATCGCGAGCTTCGGCCACGCCATCGGCGTCGGCTCGTCCTACGGAGCCTTCATCGCCCCCCTGGGCCACATAGCCGCGCGCCTCCATATCATCGGCGCTCAGGCCAGACGAGCCACCTTCGGCGATGCTTACAGCCCAATGATTCTGGTGTGCGCCCATGCGGGCGTTAAGACCGGCGAAGACGGTCCTACGCACGCCGATGTACAGGCGCTGCAGCTCCTGCAAGAGAACTTCCCACGCGGGACGACGATCACCCTGACGCCATGGGAGCCACAGGAGGTTTGGCCGCTGATCGCCGCCGCGTTGAATCAGCGGCCGGCCGTTATCGCGCCCTTTGTGACCCGCCCCACCGAGACCGTCCCCGATCGCGCGGCGCTGGGTCTCGCGGAGCCGGAGGCGGCCGCGGCCGGCGTCTACATCCTGCGGCGCCCCCAGGGCGAGCCCGACGTTACCGTAGTGCTCCAAGAGAGCGCCATCACCTACGCGTTCGTGCAAGAGACGCTCCCCCTCCTCCAGGAACAGGGGATCGATGCGCTGGTCTACTACGTCGCCAGCACCGAACTCTTCGACGCGCTCTCCGAGGAGGAACGCCGCGAGGTATTCCCCGAACGGCGAGCGCTCGAGGCGGTCGGCATCACCGGATTCACGCTGCCGACCCTCTACCGCTGGGTGCGGTCGGAGGCTGGGCGTGCCGCTAGCCTGTACCCGCACCGCAAGGGCCACTACCTCGGCAGCGGTCAGGGCCACATGGTGCTCGCCGAGGCCGGACTCGATGGCGCCAGTCAAGCGCAGGCCATCAAGCGCTACGTCGATTCGCGGGCGCGGAGATGAGTGGAGCGATGCCCGGCGCCCGGCGCAGATGAGCTCGCTCGGGCCTCGTACTGCGATCGCTCGCGGTCGACGGGTTCGCACGCATTTACAAAGAGCGTATACTCTGGCTTCTGCGTGAGGTGGAACATCATCGCACGCAGGGTCATGACACGAGCGCGCATCGTTGCCACTTGCTAGTCGCCGCGAACACGCTCAGGAGCAGAGGAGCACACACGTGGCTCAAGGTACAGTGAAGTGGTTCAACGGGCAGAAGGGCTACGGCTTCATCGAGCAAGCCGACGGCGGGAAAGACGTGTTCGTGCACGTCAACGAGCTTGCCCCCGGCGTTCGCACGCTCACCGAGAACCAGACCGTCGAGTTCGAGGTCACTCAGGGACAGAAGGGGCCGCAGGCGGTTAACGTCCGGCCTGTCTGACACTCCCCCTCGTCGACACAGTCAGCGGCTGCGGGTGGACCGTTGGTCCACCCGCAGCCGCTTCCTTCTTTCGGGCTCAATCTAGCTGCTTCCAGCGACCTTCGAGGCGGGGAGGTCCCTCGTGGAGACGCACGGTAGTCGAACACGCAAGACATGGACGAGACGGAGAGATAAGGTGTCGCAAGGTCATCGCGCTGCTCGAACAAGGAGTCGACTATGAACATGCCTGAGCCGCAGCAAGCGCTCATCAGGTCCACCATCGACATCGGCAACGTGCTCACGAACGCCGGACGCACGTTCGTCGGCGACATCGTGGTGCTCATCCTCGCCGCTCTGGTCGCTGGGCTTCTCTCCGTGGTCACCCTCGGCATCCTCGCCGGCCCCCTGTACGCCGGCCTCTACGGCATGGTCATCGCCCGGTGCAAGGAGGGCAAAAAACCCGAGGTCGGCGACGTGTTCTCCGAGCTGGGGCGGTTCTGGGCGTTCTTCGGCGCCACGCTCCTGCTGCTCCTGCTGATCGGGCTCGCCTGCATCACTATCATCGGCGGCATCCTTCTGGCCACCATCTGGATTTACGTGTTCCCCCTTATGGTCGACCGTAAAATAGGCGTCATTGCCGCCATGCGAATGAGTAAGGCCATGGTGACGAGGGCGGGCTTCTGGGAGCACCTCGCGCTCGTCCTCCTGTTGCTGGTCATCGGCACCATCGGCGGTGGCCCTATCGCGCTGCTCACCGTCCCCTTCACGGTGGCCGCCGTCGTGGTCGCCTATGGCTCACTCTCCGGCGACCAAGAGGCGGCTCCTCAAGCGTAGGGCTACAATCAGCGCGGCACAGAGCAGCGCGACACGGAGCGCGCGGCCACCGGCCGCGGAGCCCTCTGGGCGCCACCCCGCACTTCAACCATGGCGCCTGCACGGCTGCCCGCGTGACGAAGCCGAGCCTATGGAACCGCACAATCACCCTCCGCGCCTCGGCGGGGAAGCAGGCGAGAGCGAAGCGACGATGAGGAGACACCTATGGAGAACCTGAGAAGACTGCTCACCGACTTCTCCAACGCCAGCGGTACCTCGGGATCCGAGGGCGAGGTGGGCCAGCTACTGCGGGGCACACTCAAGCCTCTGGTGGACGAGGTGACCACCGACGCCATGGGCAACGTGATCGCTACCCGCCACGGTCGAGGGCCAGCGGTCATGCTGGCCGCGCATATGGACGAGATCGGCGTGATGGTCCGCTACGTCGACGAGCACGGCTTCCTCCGCTTTGTCCCTATCGGCGGATGGTTCGATCAGACGATCCTCGGCCAGCGCATGGTGGTACACGGAAACCACGGACCGCTGGTGGGCGTCATCGGCTCCAAGCCTCCGCACATCATGGACGAGGACGAGCGGAAGCGGCCCGTCAAGATCAAGGATATGTTCATCGACATCGGCGCCGAGAGCGCCGAGGACGCCGCCACTCTCGGCGTGGAAGTGGGGACCGTGGCGACCATGGAGCGCGCCGCCACCGAGATGGCGAACGGCTACGTCACCGGCAAGGCGCTCGACAATCGCGCCGGGGTAGCGATGATGGTGGCGGCGCTGTGGCAGCTCCGCGACACGGACGTCGCGGCCACCATCCACGCCGTCGGCACGGTGCAGGAAGAAGTCGGGCTGAAGGGCGCGCGCACGTCGGCGTACGGCCTGAACCCCGATGTGGCGCTCGTGTGCGAGACGACCATCCCCGGCGACCACCCCGAGATCACCAAAGAGCAGCGCCACGTGGCGACCGGCAAGGGCCCGGCTCTCACCGTCGTCGACGCCAACGGACGCGGCGTCATTGTGCCCCGCTCCGTCCTCTCGTGGCTACGCTCGGCCGCCGACGCCGCTGCCATCCCCTACCAGCTCGACGTCGGCAGCGGCGGGACCACCGACGCGACGGCCATCCACCTCACTCGTACCGGCATCCCTACCGGCGTAGTGAGCGTCGCCACACGGTACCTCCACTCACCAATCGAGGTGCTGTCGCTGAAGGATCTCGAGTGGAGCGCCGCGCTGATCGCCCAGGCCATCCTGACGGCACACCTTCACTTCGGCGGCTGATCCGCCTCACCCGCAGTGTCGGCGTACAGCTCAGACGCGATTACGAGCCGGTGAACTCCGCCATGAGCTCGGGAACGGTGAGGATGCGATCCACGCGCCACGCGTTGGTGCCGACGGTGTAGAGCGACTCCTCCCGCTCCTGTTCGCTGCTCCCCAGTCCCGCCGAGCTGCACAGGCCGTTGCAGATGCAAAAGTAGTGCTGGCTCTCGCTTTTGGCCAGGCAGCGCGTGTAGCGGCCTTGCTCGTCCTTGCAGAGCACATATCCTTTGTCGCACCTGGGGATCCGACGCCCGGACAGGGTGACCTGATACATCGGTGACTCGCGCAGCACGCGGAAGGGGAGTCCGCAAGGCGAGCCGGGATCGTCGGCCACTACGATGTCCTCCGGCGTCGCTCGTAGCACGGCCTGCTTGTACGCCACGGTAGCACTGCTCTCCTCGGTGGCCAGAAAGCGCGTCCCCATCTGCACGCCGTCGGCACCCAGCGCGAGGAACCGGCGGATGTCCTCGTGGTCGTAGATGCCGCCGGCCACGATCACCGGGAAGTCGCCGTTCGCCTGAGCGATCGCCTTCACCGGCGGCAACAGCCGCTCCAGCCTGTTCTCCTCCTTGCCGAGCTCGTCCATGCGGAAGCCGAGATGTCCGCCGGCGAGCGGCCCTTCGAGCACCACCGCGTCCGGACGGTAGTGCTGGCGCTGCCAGCGGCGGCAGATGAGCCGGAGGGCGCGAGCGGAAGAGACGATAGGGATGAGCGCCGTGTCGCCCGGCGGGGCGATGTCCGGCAGCGACAGCGGCAATCCAGCGCCGGAGACGATGGCATCGGCGCCGGCAGCGATGGCGGCACGCACCGATGCCTCGTAGTCGCGCTGGATGGCCACCATGATGTTGATGCCGGCGTAGCCCCCCGCCGCCTTGGCGGCGGCGACCTCTTCGCGCACCGCCTCGTAGGTATCCACCTCGCGGCCCAGTCTCCTGCTCACCAGGCGGTCCAGGCACGCACTGGAGAGGAGGCCGAGGCCACCGGCCAGCGCCACCGCACTCGCCAAAGGATGCAGCGACACCCCCACGCCCATGCCCCCCTGCACGATCGGGAGCGGGATGCGCATCCCCTTAATGGTCAGCGCTGGCAATGGAGACACCGGGTTCATGGTCGACGGACCATATCATCTGCCGCCCACGAACCGGCAGCGCGACCTCACGCAGCCACCGGAGATAGGGCCTGCGAGAGCAGTCCGTGGCGAGCGTCCGCCTGCCCCGCCAGCAGCTCCAAGGCCTGCGTGAACGTTGACCCTCACGGCGCGACGTGGAGTGCGGTAGGCTCTCGGCTGCGGCGAGCGCGCGACGCCTCGCTCGCCGCACTGGGAGAGCACAAAAGAGGAGGAGCGGTCACATGGCGGACTTCTTGTGGGGACTGTGGAACGGCATCACCGCGTGGCCGTTGTTGATCATCCATGCATTCGGAGGCTGGGACAGATTCCCGGTCTACGACGTACTCCGTGACGGCGGTTGGTACCAGTTCGGCTTCCTGCTGGCATCTGGTTCACCGTTCCTCGGCATCTTCGGCCGCGGCCACGGCGGCAAGAAGCACTCCTGACTTCAAGTTTGGATCGCAACACGGGCGCGGCGGACGATGCCGCCGCGCGACGAGGTACTTCACGATTGCCGCGCCCCCCCATAGACGGCGGCGATCGCCTCTTCCGCCGCCTCGAGTGTGCGCGCCACGTCCTGGTCGGTGTGCGCGGTGCAGGCGAACCACAGCTCGAGATTATCGTTGTGGAAGTAGATACCCCGCGCCTGCATCTCCTGCTGGAACGCCAGGTAGCGAGCGGCGTCCGCGGCACGTGCTTCGCGCGCGCTAGTAACCGGGGTGGAGGAGAAGAACAGCTGCCAGAGGCCGCCGACCCGGTTCACCTGCACCGCCACGCCCTCGTCCGTGCACACCTTGCGTAGCCCGGCGCAGACTGCTTCCCCGATGCGCGCAAGGTGCCCGTAGATCCGCTCGCGCTCCGTGGCCAGGGTGTCGAGCGTGGCCACCATGGCCGCCAGCACCAGCGGGTTGCCCGCGTAAGTCCCCGCGTGCAGTACCTCGCCACGTGCCTCCATCTCCATGAGCTCGCGCCGGCCACCGAATGCCGCCGCCCCCGGAATGCCGCCACCCAGGGCCTTGCCCCAGGTGGTCAGATCGGCCTGTACCCCGAAGAGCTCCTGCGCACCCCCCAGGGCGACCCTGAAGCCGGTGATCACCTCGTCGAAGATCAGCAGCACGTCGTTCTCTCTGGTCACCTGGCGCAGGAACTGGTTCCATCCAGGGAGCGGAGGGATGACGCCTGAGTTGGCGGCCACGGGCTCGGCGATCACCGCCGCCAGCTCGTGCCGGTGCTCACGGATGAGCGCCTCCGTGCCCTCGAAGTCGTTGTACGTGGCCACGACGACACCCTGAGTCATGAAGTCCGGGATGCCAGCCTTCACCGGCACCGCGCGCGGCCGGCGCTCGGAGCCCGCCTGGTCGAGCGGTGGGCAGGTCGACAGAGCCGTGACGTCTGACCAGCCATGGTAGTGCCCTTCGAACTTGAGGTACTTGTTCCGACCGGTGGCCGCCCGCGCCAGACGCAGCGCGGCCATAGTAGCCTCAGTGCCGGAGTTGCAGAAGCGGACCAGATCCACGCCGGGGACGGCGGCGCAGATGCGGCGCCCTGCTTCGTAGTCGAGCTCGTGAGCGAAGGTGTACAGGGCGCCCCCCTCTTGAAGCTGTCTGACCACCGCGGCAGTCACCTCGCGAGGGCGGTGTCCGAACAGGAGCGGCCCGTAGCCAGCGCACCAATCGATGTACTCCTTGCCGTCCACGTCCCAGAAGTGAGCACCGGAGCCGTGACTCATGACGATCGGACGCGGATTGGAGAGGCGCGCGGCCGACGACTCGCCGCCGGCGATCACGGAGCGGCAACGATCGAGCACCGCTTCTGTCTGGGCGCGCTGGTCCGTGCTCCTCGCGTTCCTGGCATTCATCTGGCAGCTCCTCGCTGGACCACGCAACGTGCATCCGCGGTGGCCCCTCTACCTCCCTGCTGGTGCCCCCGGTGGAGGAGGGGCAGCCAGCCGCTTGAGCGTGGTCTCGATGTCGTCTGGCGTGGTGCGCGGGTTGATGGTGCACAGCCGCAGAACGGAGCGACCTCGCAGCCGAGTCGTGGTGAGGGTCGCATAGCCGTCTTCGGCCAGAGCGGCGGCGCGCGCCAGATGCTCGGCGTGGTCGGCGCCGCGCAGCGCGAAGGTAATCACGCCGAGCTGCGCTGGAGTAACGAGCTCCCAGCGCGCATCCGCCACGATGAGCCGCTCGGCATGCTCGGCCAGCTCGATACCGCGTTCGATAGCCGCCCGGATGCGCGCCACCCCGTACGTCCGGAACACGAGCCATAGCTTGAGCCCGCGGGCGCGGCGCGTGAGCTCGAGCCCGCGGTCTCGCAGATCCACCTGACCGCCAGACCCCGTGACATCGGCGAGGTACTCGGGGGTTATGCGGAACGTCTGTTCGAGCGCCCCGGGGCGAGAGATCAGCACGCAGCCGAGATCGTACGGCTGAAACAGCCACTTGTGGGGATCGACCACCAGCGAGTCGGCGCGTTCGAGGCCACGGAGCGCGCGGCGGCCGCCTTCACACAGGGCCGCCGCGGCGCCGTACGCACCGTCGATATGGAACCACAGCCCTCGATCGCGACAGAGGTCGGCGATCTCCCAGAGCGGATCCACCGCGCCGGTGTTGGTGGCCCCCGCAGTGGCCACCACAAACCCCGGCCGCTCGCCCGCCGCCGCGTCGGCGCGCACGGCGGCGGCGAGGCCGTCCAGCGGCAGTCGAAATCGCCGGTCGCAGGCGAGGACATGGATATGCCGCAGAGGAAACCCGAGTGTCCGCAGCGCTCGCAGGACGGACGAGTGCGTTTGATCGGAGAGATAGCAGACCCCGGGACCAGCGCAGTGCCGCGCCGCCGCCAACGCTGTCAGGTTGGCCAGTGAGCCGCCGCTGGTCATGACGCCCTCGGTATGCGCTGGCATACCCAGCAGCTCGCGCAGCCAGTCGAGAGCCACGAGCTCTGCCGTCGCCGTCCCCGAACCGCCACCCCACGATGCCGCGATCGCGTTGAACCCCGTCCCCAGCCAGTCGGCGAGGATACCCGCGTACGATGAAGGGCCTGGCACGCGAGCGAAGTAGCGCGGGTGATCTCCGTGCTGCATGTGGGCCAGCGCGACCTCAGCGAGCGTCCGCAAACCCTGCAGTGCGTCGCTCCCCTCCTCCGGCGGCGGGCCTCCGAGGGCCGCCCACAGCTCCGCTGGAGACCCCGTCTTGATCGCTGGTTGCCCACCCAGACCCGTGAGGTGCTCAACAACCCGATCGACGACCCAGTAGCCCAGCGCTCTCATCTCCTCGGCCGCGAAACCGAGCGGATCGGCCGGGCAGCCCGCACCCGTGGCGTCCTCCGGTGAGGATGGCGCACAGCAGGCCGTGCGGGCAGAGGGTGATACCGAGGTGAGAGGAGCAGTGCCCCGGGCGGCACGACGGCCGCGCTCTGGTTCCCCCTTGTATGCTCCCGATGCCGGCATCACGAGTTCCTCCACACCGTGGCGACTCTTCGCAGACCCTGGCGACCACGCTACCACAGGGCGATACCGCCACGGTATGCAGCCGGCAGGGTTTTCAGCAACTCGTCCGTCCACGAGCACGTCCGGCGTGCGTGGCTGGCCCGCGTGCCCTACACTCAGATGCAATCGGGAAAGGACGGGATCCGATCCGAAAAGGACGCCCGTCAGAGCGTTGCGAGGAGGGAGCGATCAGTGTCACGGAGAGGCTGGTTGCTCTTCCTCTCCCTGTGCGTCATTTGGGGGATCCCGTACCTGCTGATTCGCGTCGCCGTCGCCGAGGTCTCGCCGCCGGCGCTGGTGTTCCTCCGCACGGCGCCGGCGGCGCTGTTACTGCTCCCCTGGGCCCTGCGCCAGGGCAACTTCCGCACCGCGCTTAAGTACTGGCCGTGGGTGCTCGCCTTCACGCTCTCCGAGACCACGGTGCCCTGGCTCCTGCTCGCCCACGCCGAGCAGCGCATCTCCAGCTCCCTCGCCGGCCTCCTCATCGCCACCGTACCGTTGCTGGCGGCTGTACTCTGCTGGCTCATCGGCCACGATGACCGCCTCGACCTCCGCCGGGTCGTCGGACTGGTCATCGGCTTCGGCGGCGTGGCCGCCTTGGTGGGGCTAGACATCGGCCACATCGATCCGTGGGCGCTCGGAGAGATGCTCGTGGTGGCCTGTAGCTACGCGCTGGCTCCGGTGATCGTCAGCAGAAGGCTCTCCGACGCTCCCACTCTGTGGGTGGTGAGCGCCTCCTTGGGCTTCACCGCCCTCGTCTACGCCCCGCTGACCCTCACCCAGTTTCCATCCTCGATCTCAACGGCCGGTGCCACCGCCGTGGCCCTGCTGGCTTTGGTTTGCACGGCGCTTCCCTTCCCGCTGTTCTTCGCCCTCATCAGGGAGGTCGGGCCGACACGCTCCACGGTGATCACCTACGTCAACCCTGCAGTCGCGGTGCTGGCGGGCGTGATCGTGCTCAGCGAACCGTTTACCGCGGGCATGGCCGTCGGTTTCCCGCTGGTGCTCGTCGGCTCGCTGCTGGGCACCGCACGGCGGCCGACCGCGGTGCCAGCACCGCTTCCGCGCAAGGCCGATACGTGAGGGGCGCCGTCCGGGATGGAGGCCCGCGGGCCTCCATCCCGGACGGCGCCCCTCCAGCGCTCGCCCGCGGTACGCCGACTCAGAAGTTCTCGGCGTACAGCTCCTGATACGACTGCGGGTGCTGACAGGCGGGGCAGACCTTCGGCGCCTTAGGGCTCTCGTGGACGTACCCGCACTTCCGGCAGATCCAGCGCTGCGGCGCGGGACGTTCGAAGACGAGACCCTGCTCGACGTTGTCGAGCAGCTTGCGGTAGCGCTGCTCGTGCCACGCCTCTACCTTGGCGATCTGACGGAACGAGTTGGCGACGTCTTTGAGGCCCTCCTGCTCGGCGACCTCGGCGAACGTCGGGTAGAGCTCGCTCCACTCCTCGTGCTCGCCCTCGGCCGCCGCCAGCAGGTTCTCCGCGGTGGTACCGAGCCGCCCTGCGGGATAGGTCGCCGTGATCTCCACCGGACCGCCCTCGAGATGCTTGAAGAACACCTTGGCGTGCTGGCGCTCGTTCTCGGCCGTCTCGTTGAAGATGGCGCCGATCTGCTCGTAGCCTTCCTTGGCCGCGATCTTGGCGAAGTAGCTGTAGCGGTTACGCGCTTGGCTTTCGCCGGCGAAGGCTTTGAGCAGATTCTGCTCGCTCTGGGTGCCCTTGATAGCCGCCATGCCGACTCCTTTCGGGGTGAGATGCCGACCGCAGTCTACCCTGTCGTTCGCAGCGCCTCCTCCCGCCGCCGTAACACCCGGCAGTGCGCCGCCTCCGCTGCGAAAGTCAGGCGACGAGCGCTACAGGCTGTCCCCGAAATCGGCGCGGAACTTGGCCACTAGCTCGTCCTGCCAGTTCGAGACAGGCTTCAGCCGGCCGTAGAAGAAGCGCAGGATCTCGGGTTCCTCCGTGAACACGAGGCCGCCGACCAGCCGGCGATGCTCGTACAGCCAGGCGAGGCGATCGACGGCGTACTTGACCTGCGAGAGAGTGAAGACGCGCCGCGGCATGGCCAGCCGCAGCAGCTCCATATCCGCGAGCTTCTCGTTGCCGTTGGCATCCCTCTGTTCCGAGAGCGTCCCTCGCTCCATGCCTCGTACACCTCCGGCGATGTACAGGGCAGACGCCAGAGCGCCCGCCGGGTACTCGGTCTGAGGGACGTGATCGAGGAACGCCCGCGCGTTGACATGACACCCGAGCCCGCCGGCGGGCGTGACGACCGGCACGCCCCGGGTGGCCAGATCGTCCACCATGTACCGGATGAACTGCGGCCCCTGGTTGATCATGTCCTCGTCCATAGTCTCCTCGAGGCCCACGGTGAGCGCCTCGATCTCCCGTACCGACATCCCGCCGTACGTCAGGAACCCCTCGTAGAGGGGGACCAGGCCGCGCATCTTGCGGTAGAGCTCCTCGCTCTTGATGCAGATGCCCCCGCCCCGAACGCATCCGAGCTTACGCGCCGAGAAGTAGACCACGTCGCAGAGGTCGGCGATGCTCCGGGTGATCTCGCGGATGCCGCGCTGCGCGCAGCCTTCCTCGCGTGTCTTGATGAAGTACAGGTTGTCGGCGAGGAGGCTGGCATCGAACACCAGCAGGAGTCCGTGCTTATCGCAGACGCGACGGATGTCCGCCAGGTTCTGCAGCGAATGCGGTTGACCACCAATGAGGTTGGTACCAGTCTCCATGCGCACAAAGGCGATCTTCTCGCGCCCCTCCGTTTCAACCAGCGCGGCGAGCTTGGCGACATCCATGTTGCCCTTGAACGGATGGGTGCTGCTCACCTGCAGGCCGGCGTCGGAGAGGAGCTCCACCACGGTGCCCCCGTTAAGGGTGATGTGCGCCTTGGTGGTGGTGAAGTGGTAGTTCATCGGCACCAAGGACCCCGGAGAGACCAGGACTTGCGCCAGGATGTTCTCTGCGGCGCGCCCCTGATGCGTGGGGAGAAAGTAGGGCAAGCCGAAGATCTCGCGCAGTTTGCTCTCGAGCCGTGTGTATGTGGCGCTCCCCGCGTAGCTGTCGTCGGCGATCATCATGGCCGCCTGCTGCTGATCGCTCATGGCATTCACGCCACTATCGGTGAGCATGTCGAGGAAGACGTCTTTGTTCTGCAGCAGGAAGGTGTTGTTCCCGGCCTCAGTGATGGCTCGCTGGCGGTACTCCACAGGCGGAAGGTTTAGCTTCTGCACGATGCGCACCTTGTGCATCTCCAGCGGTAGCTGATCCCCGCTGAAGAACCTTACCTTCGACATCCTGTGACCTCCGTATCCGCTCGTTCCTCGCCTGGTACAGGGATCATGGAGTCTACATGCGAATCGCGCCCGGCACCGCCCAGCCGGGTCCGGAGGTCGTGTGCCGCACCCGTTCCCTTTGGCGTTCCGCCGAAGCGAATACGGGGATCTACAGGCCCCGGAACTGTGGCGGGCGCTTCTCGAAGAAGGCGCGGATGCCTTCCTCCTTGTCCTCGGTGGCGTGATTGACGCTGGCCGACAGGATCTCGAGCAGGCGCTCGGCACCCGCCGCGCCGGCGTTCGCATACAGGGCATCTTTCATCAAGCTCATCGCCATCGGCGGCCCTTCGGCCAGCCGCCGGGCGAGCGCGAGCGCCGCCTCGAGGTGCCCGCCTGGCACGCACACCTGGTGGACCAGTCCTATCTTGCCCGCCTCCTCAGCTTGGATGAGATCGCCCAACAAGCACATCTCCAACGCCCGGCCGAAGCCCACCAGGCGAGGCAGACGGTAGGTCGTGCCAACCGCCGCGACAAGGCCCAGTTTCACCTCGGGCAAACCGAGCCTCGTCCCGGCTGAGGCCACCCGGAAGGTACACGCCAGCGCCAGCTCCAGCCCACCAGCTACGGCCGAACCCTCGAGAGCGGCCACCGATGGCTGCGGCAGGCCCTCCAGAAGGTCGAAGACGCGATTGAGGCGCTTGAGAAAGGTGCGCGAGGTCAGGGGATTGTACTCAGCGCCATCCATGTCTACGCCGGCGCAGAACGCCTGCCCGGCGCCGGCGATGACCACGGCGCGCGTAGCCTCGTCCTCGTTGAGCTCGGCCAGCTCGCGCTCCAGAAGGCCGATCAACGCGGCGTCCAGCGCGTTGAGCCGCTCAGGACGGTTCAGTGTGAGCACGGCGACACCGCCGTCCCTCTCTACCACGAGAGAGTCGGCACTCGAACGAGATGGCGGAGAGACGCTCATGACGACGCAAGCATAGTACGGGCGCGCCGCACGGCGCCAGGACGGCGCGCATACCGGCAGCCAGCCACCGGTGCCGGCGCGGGGAGCGCCGCGCCGGCGACCGTCAGCGAAATAGCCTGCCCAGCCCCCGGCCGGTCGCTTTCCCCACCATTCGCCGGACGACGCGCTTGCCGACGGTGCCTTTCTGCACGGCGCTCACATCGCCGAGGAGCCGGGCGAGCACGTAGAGCAGGTTTCGGGTCTTGCTGATGCTCACGGCAACTGCCTCCTGAGGGCGAGGCCCGGCGACACGCCGCCGGGCCTCGCCCTCATACATCTCCAGCGACCGAACTACTTCACCACGACTTTGATGACCGAGGTGAAGGCGCGGTGGTACCAGTTGTCTCCCGGGTAGCGAACCACGTACCAGGTGGTGCGCTTGGGGCGCAGCAGAGACGTCACGTACTTCCCGTAACCGTTGGCTCGGACGGCACCGACCCTCACCCACCCCCTCTTGGTGGCATCCCAGGCGGTCGGCTGCCCAGCGGAGGTAGTACGCCGGTAGATCGTCACATACTTCGCCTTGCCCGGAACGCTGCCCATGTGCCCCTGGGTGGGAATCACCCCACTCAGTCGAATGGCTCCGCCACGCCTGATCCAGGTACGCGAGGATTTGAGCGAGGCAACCTGGAAATACAAGGAGAGATCCAGTTCGCTGGCTTGATCGTCGTACCGGTACACGTGGAGCTCGTAGTTGTACCCGGCTGGCGCCGTTGAGGGAATCGTCAGATCGGTGGTACCGAATGGTGCGCCGTTCGAATTCACATAGAAAGGCCAGTCCTTATACTGCCCCGTGGGAGCCTGCGACCAGCCGTAGAAAGACATCTGGTGGCCGGCCGGCCAGTTCGCGAGAGTCACCTTTATCTTCGTGCCAGCCTTACCAGATTGCCAGTACGGAGACGATATCCAAGCGGAGCGACCATCCGCGTCCTGGTCGAACGTCATGCTCTCGGCTGTCTGAGCACCGGGGACTACGCTCAGCGGCAGCGACGGTCTCCACTCGATGCCCTGATTGTCGTACGGATAGGCGACCGCGTAGTCGCAGTCGGGCGCCAACACGTTCGCCATACCGTTGCCGCCATCCACCCAAGTCGTGCCGCCGCCCTTGCTCCCGTAGGTCTCTACACGCAGCTGCTGCCACGTGTTCCACTTCGGATTGACGGAGCGCACGGTTTGGACTCCGGTCAACCCGGGTTGAAGTTCGAAGTTGTTCGGGCCGCTGGCCGTGAACGTATTCCCCCACGATTGGAGGGCACTCCCCCCTTCGAGAGACACGGCGATGATGCCCTCCGTTGTCTCGGGCACTGCGGAGAACTGAAACGAGCCGTCGAGCCCCGTGCTCGTCGAGCCGACGTAGCACAACGCATCGCTGGCGTCCACGTAGAGGAGATCGACAGCCGCCCCCGCCACCGCTCCGCCGTCGAAGCCAAAGACGTGCCCGGTAATCGTGCACGGCTCAGTGAAGACACGGGGTGTGATCGCACGGCCATCGCGAGTTGTCCGCCCTCGCTGCGAATCCACTATCTCGCGCAGCTTCTGCGGCAGTGTGAAGTGCATCCCGGAAACGCCGACTGTGGGCGGCGCTAGCACTGGCTCGAGCGCGCGTTGCACCGGCGCCGCGGCGAGACTCACTGCCGGCGCCCCCAAGGCCGCGACCGACACCAGAAGTACAGCACACAGAATCCTCTTCATACCCCCTCCATGACTGGACATCCCTCCCGCCGATAGCGAACACGACCACACGCGGCCGACTCGCTCCCCACCCAACCGGATCCGGTGCCGTGGCGAGAGTCCACTGCGGTTATTCTACCTACCACCGGTGTCGGAAAGCACGAGTGCGGAGAGGCCAGTACACAATTCCAGCCGTGGATTGAAGAGAATTCGGGGAAGGTAGAAATGGCCACCCGCTGGCCGTCGTGACTACGACACCTCGACGAGCGCCTCGGTGAACTGACTCGAGTACAAGTCGAAGTAGAAACCGCGGCGCGCCAGCAGCTCTTCATGCGAACCCTGCTCTACGATGCGGCCCTGGTCCATCACGAGGATCGTGTCTGCCCCATGGATCGTCGACAGCCGGTGAGCGATCACGAAGCTGGTGCGGCCTCTCATCAGCTCGGCCATCGCATCCTGAATGAGGACCTCCGTACGCGTATCGACCGAGCTGGTGGCCTCGTCGAGGATTAGGACGTCGGGATCGGCGAGGAACGCCCGGGCGATGGTGAGCAGCTGCTTCTCACCCTGAGAGACGTTGGTGGCATCGTCCGCCAGGACGGTGTTGTACCCGTCGGGCAGGGTGCGTACAAAGTGGTCCACGCGGGCGGCGCGGGCGGCGGCCAGGATCTCTTCCTCGCTTGCGCCCTCCCGCCCGTAGGCGATGTTCTCACGGACGGTGCCGGTAAAGAGCCAGGTGTCCTGCAACACCATACCGAACAGGCGCCGCAGATCACTGCGCGACATCCGGCGTGCGTCCACCCCGTCGATCAGGATGGCACCATCGTCGATCTCGTAGAAGCGTAGCAAGAGGTTGACCAGAGTGGTCTTGCCGGCACCGGTAGGACCGACGAGAGCGACCGTCTGGCCGGGCGGCACATCCAGGTTGAGATGCTCGATGAGCGGAGCGTCAGCGACGTAGCGGAACGACACGTCACGTAACTGGATGTGGCCGCGCGTGTGCGCGAGCGCGATAGGCGCGGCCGCATCCGGCTCCTCCTCCGGCTCATCGAGCATCTCGAAGACCCGCTCGGCCGAGGCCGCCGTCGACTGCAGTACATTCATGATGCTCGCCGTCTGGGCGATCGGCATCGTGAACTGCCGCGAGTACTGAATGAACGCCTGCACGTCGCCGAGCGAGATGCGCCCGTTGGCGACCATGAGGCCGCCGACGACGGCCACCGCCACGTAGTTGAGGTTGCCGACGAAGTGCATTACCGGCTGGATGGTCCCCGAGATGAATTGCGCCTTGAAGCTGGCTTGGTAGAGATGGTCGTTCTGCTCGTCGAACACCTCGATGGCGGCCTGCTGGCGAGCGAAGATCTTGACCACGTTGTGCCCCGTGAACATCTCCTCCACGTGACCGTTGAGGTCGCCGGTGCGCTCCCACTGCGCCGCGAACTGCTTCTGCGACCGCTTGGCGATGAAGACGGTGATGATCCCCGAGAGCGGCACGGCGATCAACGAAATGAGGGCGAGCAGCCAGCTGATCCACAGCATCATGATCAACACCCCGATGATGGTGAGCACAGCCGTGATCAGCTGCGTCATGCTCTGCTGCAGCGACTGGGAGATGTTGTCGATGTCGTTGGTGATGCGGCTCAGGACATCGCCGCGAGGATGCTCGTCGAAGTACCTGAGCGGCAGGCGGGCGAGCTTCTCGTCCGCCGCCTGCCGCAGCCGGAACATGGTGCGCTGCGCCACACCGGCCATGAGGTACTGCTGCAGCCACGCCAGGCCGGCGCTTAGCACGTAGATGCCCACCAGCAGCAGGAGCACCCGGCCCATGGCGCTGAAGTCGACTCCCTCGCCAGGATGCAGCGTCATGCTCGACAGCATGTCGGCGATGCGGTCTTGCCCACGCGCCCGCAGGGCTTCGACCGCTTGCTCCTGGGTAACGCCCGCCGGCAGTCGCTTGCTGATCACGCCCTCGAAGAGGATGTCCGTCGCGCGGCCGAGGATCTTGGGGCCCAAAACGGCGAACGTCACGCTGGCCACGGCGAGCAGGACGACGGCGACGATGCGCGAGCGTTCGGCGGCCAGAAGGCCCGCCAGCCGGCGCAGCGCCCCCTTGAAATCCTTGGCCCTCGCGGTAGGCATCACCAGCGCGTGCCCTCCGGGGCCGGGGCCGCCAGGGCCGCCCGGACGCCCCGGCCCTCCGGGGCGGAATCCCATCCTGGGTCCCGCTGCTTGCCTGCGGCCACCGCTCACGCCGGGCTCCTGCCGTGCGTTGTTCCGTTCGTTCACGCCGCGCCCTCCGCGCCGAGCTGCGAGGCGACGATCTCGCGGTACGTCTCGCTCGACTCCAGCAGTTCCTCGTGGGTACCGATGGCGGCGATCGTGCCGTTCTCGAGCACCACGATGCGGTCGGCGTGCATGATGGTGCCTACACGCTGCGCCACGATGATCACCGTCGTATCGGCCATCTCCCTCTTGAGCGCCGCACGCAGACGCATGTCCGTCGTCAGGTCGAGGGCCGAGAAGCTGTCGTCGAATACGTTGATCGGAGCGCCCTTGGCCAGCGCACGGGCGATCGCGAGGCGCTGGCGCTGCCCGCCCGAGACATTGGCGCCACCCTGCGCGATCGCCGTCGCGATGCCCTCCGGCATGGCCGCGACGAACTCCCGCGCTTGCGCGATCTCCAGGCAGCGCCACAGCTCTTCATCGCTGGCCTCCTGGTTGCCGTGGCGCAGGTTGTCGGCCACGGTGCCGGTGAACAGGAACGACTTCTGCGGCACCAGGCCGATCCTGCGCCACAGATCCTTCAGAGCGAGCTGGCGCACATCGACGCCGTCGACGAGCACGCTGCCGGCGGTCACGTCGTAGAACCGGGGGATCAGGCTGATCAGCGTGGATTTGCCGCAGCCGGTGCTGCCGACGAGAGCAACGGTCTCGCCGGGCTCGACAGCGAAGCTGATACCCCGCAGCACCGGCTCCTCGGCGCCGGGGTAGCGAAATTCCACATCGCGGAACTCCACGCGGCCGCGCGCCGGTACGTCGGTGACCGGCCGCGACGGGTCCATGATGGTCGGCGCGGTGTCGAGCACCGCCTGGATGCGCTCGGCCGAGGCCGCCGCGCGCGGCACCATCACGAACATGATGGTGGCCAGCAAGACCGACATCAGGATCTGCACGATGTAGGTGAGGAAGGCGGTCAGATCGCCGATAGGCATGCCGTGGTCGGCGATCTGGATGCCGCCGAACCACATGATCGCCACCGTCGAGCAGTTGAGGACCAGGGTGAGCAGCGGGATCATGAGCGCGAACAGGCGGTTCACTCGCAGCGTCGTCCAGGTAAGATCCCGGTTGGCGCCCCCGAAGCGCTCCTCCTCGTACCTGGTGCGGTCGAAGGCGCGGATCACCCGCACGCCACTGAGCACCTCGCGGGTCACTTGGTTGACGCGGTCGATCTTCACTTGCATCGACTTGAAGAGCGGTACCGCCGAACGCAGGACGAGGCCGATGAGCAGCAGCATCACGGGGATGGCCACCACGATCACCGCCGAGAGCGACACACTGAGCCGCACGGCCATGATGATGCCGCCGATCATCATCATCGGGGCCATGAGGACCACGTTGAGCATCATCATCACGACCATCTGGACCTGCTGTACGTCGTTGGTGGTACGCGTGATCAACGAGGGCGTGCCGAAGCGGTTCACCTCGGCCTGGGAGAACTGCTCTACGCGACGGAAGAGCGCGCTACGTACGTCTCGCCCGAAGCCCATAGACACCTGCGCCCCCCAGTAGACCGCGATGATCGCAGCGACCACGAAGGCCAGTGTCACGCCGAGCATGATGCCGCCGGTGCGCAGGATGTAACCGGTGTCGCCGGTGACCACGCCGTTGTTGATGATGTCCGCGTTGAGCGTCGGCAAGTAGAGGTTGGCGATCGCCTGCAGAAGGACGAGGACCAGGACGACGGCGATGCGGCGCCAGTACGGCAGCAGCCGGCGGCGCAGCAGCCGCCTCACGCGAGTTCCTCGTCTGCCGCGCTCGAGGCGGGGTGCGCAGCGGCCTCGGCGGCGCACCCCAGCTCGAGCGAACGCGAGATGCTCGCGCTCAGCTTGTCGAGCAGGCGGATGAGCTCCAGGCGCTCGTCGCGCGAGAGCGCCGCTAGCGCCGCCGGGATGTGGTCCGCCAGCGCGGCACTCATGGTCTGGCCCACGGCACGACCCTCCGGCGACAGATGCACACGCAGGAGGCGCTGGTCCGAGCGATCGTCACGGCGCTCCACGAGACCCTTCTCTTCCAGAGATCGCAGCATCCGGCTGAGGGTGGGCGGCGCGATGTGCATCGCCGCGGCCAGGTCGCGCTGAGCGATACCGTCGTGGTGAGCCAGGACGCTGAGGCAGGCGGCCTGGCCGGGGTGAACATCCGATGCTCCAAGCCTTCTGACCATGAACTGCCGGTGCAGACGAAGCGCCCTGCCGAACGCGCGAAAGAGCGCCACCGAGGTCTCGTCGAGGTCGCTCAGCTCGAGGGGTATACAAGGGGCAGCGCAGGGAGGAACGTCCCCGGCTCGTCGAGCGTGTGTCACGTGGCGCTGTCTCCGATCAATCGACCGTTCCTGTGAGCAGAAAGGTTAGCAAGCTAACCATTACCCTGCAAGCCGCCTGCTGGCACGCCGGAATGGCCGCGGACGTCCGCCTATTCGCCGCAACGCACACGATGTTTGTCTGCGCACCGGTACTGGCACCTATTACCTGGTCCGCCACCCAACCCAAGGCGACCGTCCGGAAACCATTCCGTCGACCGAAGGACACCTGATGCGATGGTGGCTGCGAGCGATAGCGATGGGCGTGCTCATGGGAGCGCTCGTTGGGCTCGCCGTCGCCTGTGGTGCCAACGTCGGCGCGCCTGCGATCGGAGATACCATGAACGAGAGGAAGAGGCCCGCCAGGCCAGCCGAAGGCACCTCGACGCCACACAGCCCGCGGGCGGAAGACACCGCCGTCGCCACCTTCGCCGCAGGCTGCTTCTGGGGCGTTGAAGCGCGCTTCGGCTGCATACCTGGCGTGCTCGACACCGAAGTCGGCTATACCGGTGGCACGACGCAGAACCCAACGTACGAGGACGTGTGCTCCGGCACGACGGGCCATGCGGAAGCGGTACGTGTCCGCTATGACCCTCACGCCGTCTCCTACGAGCAGCTGGTCGAAGCCTTCTTCACCATGCACGACCCAACGACACGGAACCGCCAAGGGCCAGATGTCGGCGTGCAGTACCGATCGGCGATCTTCTTCCATGCTCCGGAGCAGGAGGCCACCGCTCGTGCCATGCTCCAGCGCACACAGCACTCGGGCGCCTATGAGCGGGCGATCGTCACGGAGATCGTGCCGGCAGGACCGTTCTGGCCCGCCGAGGACTACCATCAGGATTACTACGAACGGCACGGCATGAAGGTGTGCCCATATGAGAAACCTTCCATGACACCAGACACGACGGCTCGCGACGCAGAGCTGAGAACGCTGCTAACACCCCTTCAGTACGAGGTAACACAGCAGAACGGCACAGAGCCGCCCTTCGACAACGAATACTGGGATGAACACCACGACGGCATCTACGTGGACATCGTGTCGGGCGAGCCGCTGTTCTCGTCACTCGACAAGTTCGATTCCGGTACCGGCTGGCCGAGCTTCACCCGACCGATCAACCCCGGCGCTGTTACCACCCGTGTGGACACCAGGCTCGCTACACCGAGGACCGAGGTTCGCAGTGCCGGCGCCGACTCACACCTAGGTCATGTGTTCCCCGACGGTCCTCCGCCCACCGGCCAGCGCTACTGCATGAACTCGGCCGCACTGCGGTTCATCCCCAAGGAGGACCTGGAACGCGAGGGCTACGGTCGTTACCTCTCGCTGTTCGCTGAGGGCGGCGTCAAGTAGCGAGCGCCACCAGCCGCTGCAGACGAACGCGCGTCAGAGAGACGGGGCAGGCGAAGCGCCCCCACCATCGCGCCGACTGGTGGGGGCGTACAGCCACCGGCATTCCTGCCGGCTGCCGGTCCGGAGTCGGGGGACGGGCGGACCGGCAGCCCCCTCATTCCCGCTGCGGCCGCTCCCTAAGCCATCGCACGGGAGCAGTCGACCGAGGAAGGGCGCGCGCAAAGACAAGCGCGCGCCCTGCTTGACCGGCGCATCCGTGCACCATCCGGCTTGAGGAGAGAGCTGTAGCCTAAACTGGCAACGCGAACCTCATGCCGGAGGCCAACAAGTTGCCCAAGAGGGGGTGTAAATCGTAGAACGTCAACACAAAAGGTAGATCATCACCCTGGGCAGAGGCGTTGCACACGCCTTATGCTACCGTTATGGGAGCCTTTGGGCCGGAATGCTGACTGTGTGGCGTAGTCCCCGTGTCTGGCGCCGGCCCCGGCCCCCGGTCCGGCCACTCCGCCGGAGTCAGTCGGACCGGGAGGCCACTCTAGCCCGGAGAGCTGTCGGCAAGATAAGCGGCCGCGCTACGCAGCATAGAGCAGCCGCCGAGTACGCTCGATGCTACGGGCGATGTGACGGTTCTTGACGACACCCGTCATAACCAGGTCGACCTCGACGCCGAGCAATTCCTGCAGCGCCTCAAGGAGGTCGAAGTAGGCTACCGCTTTTGGCGTAGCCGTCCATGGGCCCGAACTCGACGAGCAGGTCAACGTCGCTCTCGCCGGAGCGGAAATCCTCGCGCAGAGCCGAGCCAAAGACGTCGAGGCGTAAACGCAGAGCGCCCCCGCCGTCGCACGGCGGGGGCGCGGAGACGGCTGCTCCAGGAAAGGGGGACAGAGCAGCCCACGTCATACTTCCCATTGCAGCCACTCCCCAAGCCGTGGCGCCCAACGGAAGTCGGCCACCGCACTCGAAAGCAACACCAGATCCGCGCGGACACCAGCAGCAAGATGACGAGAGCGGAGTGGAGACGCGCCGGAAGGCAGACGGGCGGCACCATGGCCGCCCGCGGGGGGAGAAGAAGAGGGGAATCGATTGATCGCACCGACACTATCGGCAGACGAGGCCGGGAACATGACTACGTTTTTTCGCAAAGTTGGATCGCGGTCTGAAAGTGGACGCGGTCTCGGAACCTTCCGCCTCAGGCTAGAACATCTGTCTAGTGACCCGCCTCGAAGCCTTGCAGTTCGGCGCTGGCCTGCGATGATTATAAGAGTGTCAAACCGTCTGCGGAGCGAGTTCCAATCCCCGACAGGCCCATTTATCTTCTGGAACGCATCGTGTTGGGCGAGCGCCGGCTTGCCTGTCGCAAGGGTGTCCTGTTTGCGGGCGATGCACCGCATCACGACTGGCACGCGCTGATCTACGATCCTGACCCCGACGAAGAGATGCCGGTGGGGCAAGCACTGCCCTTCGCCGCCGTGGACACTACAGGTCTGTGGATCGAGGGTAGAGCACGGATGACGCCTGATGCAGCAGGGGTACGAGTGCTCTTTCTCCAGGGCATCGGCAGGCTGGTGCTCCATCAGGCTGGTCGGACGAGGTCGGGCATCCGCCAGCCAAAGTTGAGCACCGCGTGGATGCGTCGTGCGAGCCTGCGGGGAAGATAGGGTTCGCCCCCGATTCCCATCCTCGCCCGCGCACGGCCCGCGACCTCACCCCGCCCGCAAGTGCGAAGCACTCCGCTGCGCCCCGTCTCGCCAGCCACTTCCTACGACGTCGGCGCCAGGGGGACACTCACCGTGAACACGCTCCCCCGCCCCTCCTCGCTCTCGACATCGAGGTGGAAGTGATGGAGGTTCGCCACCTCGCGAGCTATGGCAAGGCCAAGACCGGTGCCGTTCTCGTGATGCTTGACGCCCTCGTCGCAGCGAAAGTGCTCGTCAAAGACCCGCGGGAGGCAGCGCGCAGGAATACCAATGCCGTGGTCGCGGACAGAGACCGACAGCCAGTTGGGCCGCGGAGTCTCTACAGCAACCTCCACCAGGCCACCGTCGTGGGAGTAAATCACGGCGTTCTCGAGGAGTGCGGAGAGAAGCGAGAGCATCTGATCGGGGTGGCAACGTACAAGATCGGGCCCACTGTACGGCCGGAGGTAGATCTCGATGCCACGCTGCCTAGCGACTGGAATATGGTGGTCAACGACCTCGCGAAGCATCTCACTCAGGTGAACCGGGCTCATCTCGATCGCTTCGCGGTCTACCGAGCGCAGGTTCGCCAGCACCAGCATCTCGCGGATGGCATCTGAGAGCACCTTGCAGCGAGCGCCGATCTTCTCCACGATGTCGCGCGTGCGCGGAGGGATCTCGCCCGTGTATCCCTCAAGGATGACCTCCACGTAGCTCTGAATCGCGGCAAAGGGCGCCTTGAGCTGGTGCGTGGCGTGTACAAGGTAGCGCGTCTTCTCCTCGTTCACGCGCTCGAGCTGTCGTGTGAGAGCCTCGTAGTCGACGATCTTGCGTTCGAGGTCGCGATTCGCACGTTCGATCTCCTCCGTGCGCTCGACGATCCGCTGCTCGAGGGTGCGCTGATACTCCTCCAGCACCAAGGCACACTGAGACTGAGCGTCCAGGAGGTGGAAGATGATGCGCGTTCCGCCGGCGACGAGCAGACTGCTGTTGGGATGTTTGCGCGCCCGCAGTGCCTCGTAGACCTCTGGCTTGCCGGTGACTTCGAAGATCAGGTCTACGTCTGGGTCGGCCGAGAGCTCATCGAGGCTGCCGTCCGTGCGGCAGTGGATGCTGTTCCTGCGCGCGAACGCGATTCCCGGGGCGTTGGGATCCACGTCGACCACGTAGCGGACCTCGATCCCAGGGATGCGCAGCAACGCCTCAAGGATCGCTTGGCCACCCTTGCCTGCGCCCACCAGGGCGATGATGTCAGTGTCGTGGTTCACTGTGTCCCGTTATCGGGCGACGCGGGTAAGATACCCGCAACTTGAAACCTACCGACGTCGGACGGGAGGTACGCCGTGAAGCGAGTTTACGTCGTCGACGACGACAAGAACATCGTTGAGTCGATTTCGATGGTGCTCGAAAGCGCTGGCTACGAGCTCGGGAGCCAGTACGACGATAAGAACGTCGTAGACAACGTGGCCGAATTCGGCGCCGATCTGATTATCCTGGACGTCATGTTCCCCGAGGATCCGGGGTCGGGATTCGAGGTGGCCCGCGCGCTCAAGTCAGACGAGCGCACCAGCCGCACGCCGATCCTCATGCTCTCCGCCATCAACGAGACGGGCATCTACACGGGCAGCTTCTCGAACCGAGACCGGGATGCATCCTGGCTCCCGGTCCAGGAGTTCGTGGAGAAACCGATTAGCCCCAAGGCGCTTTTGGCGAAGGTCGACCTCCTCCTCTGCCCGAGCTGAGCGACGGCGAGTGCTCGGCGACGGCGAACCTACGGCCCGCCGTCGCCCGCCTCGTGCACCGTGCCGAGGTGATCGTGCTGCGTGGCGAGAGCTGTTCAGGTTTGAACCGGCGTTGACAGGTAAGGCTGCCCTGTCAGAGGGCAACGATGCCGTAGCCTGCCGCCGACATCCTCCAAGTAGCCCCGCAGTGTGAGTGCGCAATCAGCTTCGCCACGGAAGCAGTACCAGCAGCCGCGGTGGCTCAGGCCGTGCGTGGCCCTCTAATGCCACCAGTCCGGCTGTATCGTCGAACATGCGTACTCCTCGGCGGCTCGAAGCTCGTCGTCGAGAAACGAGGTGAAGTCGTTCCACTCGCCGGCCTGCCGACCGTCTTTGAGCAGAGCGACAATATGTGACTTGCCGTACAGGAAGTAGCCGACGTTCTCGGTGCAGGAGTAGGTGCGACCGCCGAAGTGGAAGCCGTCCCGAGCTCTGGCATACCCGTGCTTCCAGTGCTCGTTGGCGGTTGCGATGTCGAGACACTGAAGCTTGCTGCGATCGAGCGACGGAGGGTTCTTGAGCATCGAAGGCGACATGCCAAAGAGCGCGAATCCGAAGGCGAAGCAGCCGTTGACGGTAGAGAACAGCGGTCGACACGGGGAGGGGATGTCGAGGTGGCAGGTCTTGGCGTATTTGCGAAGCCAACCTCTCTTGGCAGGCGGGAAAAGACGGAACGCGTATGCCAGGTATGCCATCCAGGGCATGTGAGCGATGAGCAGCGCCCCGTCGGGGTCAACAGCACTGCAGTAGCGCAGGTACTTCCGCGCCATCTCTGACAGAGGCGCGAACTCGGACGGGAACTCATCCAGATGCGCCCGTATCGCTTCTTCCACGCTGTTCATGGGCTGCCTCCCTGTCTGGCCAAACGTTCTACGCGTAACCTGCAGGCCCAGCAGTTCATTGAAGGCCTGTCATGGCTGACGCGCTTGTTCGGCAGGCAACTACTCACCGACTCTGTCCGGAACTCTACGCCTGCTACGTATGCCGCTCTCGCGATGATGTTCCCGACCTTGCTGCGAGAAACACCAAGGCCCAGGAGGGATCTGACGAGTAGATCCAGCGAGACCGTTGCATCCACCGCCTCCATCTTGGCAACCCGGGACTGGCTTAAACCAAGACGACGGGCGACCTGAGCCTGCGTCCAGCCGTTGCGAGTTCGCAAATCGCGCAGATAGTCGGCCAGGGCCAGCTTCAGCTCGACGTAGGCGGCCTCCTCGGCACTGAGCTTAAGGAACTCGGCGGCATCGCCGCTGCGCCAGCCGGCGATGGCAACGACGAGCTCGTCCTGTTCGTGCCGGGAGAGTTGGCGATCGAGTAGGGCGCGGTCGAGTAGAGCGAGGTAGCTGTTGGCCTCGGGTACCTCAGAGCGGGGTGCACGAGCGGTAAGACGTGCCAGGAAGTGATCGCGTTGGGACGCCGCTCGCTGCTGTCGCGTCACGGGACGGACCGCCCCCGGCGGCAGCGACGGCCACACATTGTACTCAGCGCAATCTATGACGTCACACCACGATCCGGTGAAGTCGCGGTCCGTCTCGATGTAGTGAGCCAGGAGGCGGGCGACGGCGCGAGCATCAGCAAGGGCGACGTGGGCTGAGTCGAGAGGACAGTGATGCAGTCGCAGCAGCTTTCCAGACTGCGCGCGCCGCTGCGGATCAACGAGCGTCTCCCACTCGTCGGTGACCACACCGCTCTCATCCGTATGGACGATGGCGATCTCGATGACGCGGTGGTGATGGGCAGGCGAGAAGCCGATCGTCTCAAGGTCGACGATCGCATAGCTGGTCATCGTCTCCGATCCTCCTTCTCGGAAACGTCGCCCATGGTACTCGCTGTCGCCGACGGAAGCGGGCCTGCACGACCTCCATCGTGTTCATCTAACGTGAAAGCTCAGCCGCCGCGAGACCGCGTAGCGGTTGAGCGATCGACCTGAGCACCTTGTTCGACGAATCCCTCCATGCGTTCGAGTGTAATTCCATGTTCGAGGAACACGAGGTGCTCTGGTACCTGACCCGGAGCGGTTTGAAATCCAAGCGTTCTGAAGAATTCAGCAGACGTATTGCGAGCGATGGTATGAATACGTCGGCAGTTCTTGGCCTTGGCGATACGGTAGAGCTCCGTGACAAGACTGCGGCCGATGCCGCGCCCTTGGACATGAGAAGCGACGGCCAGATGCCGAAGCTCAATTTCGGCACCTCCGGTCCATACGGCAACCAGTCCTCCAACCGCCTGCCCATTTTCTTGGGCAAGTAACTCGAACTCCTCGCCCTCCAAGCTGAATGTGTGGCGTATATCGCGCGGGAGACCCAAGGGCTGCCACAGAACCACCCAAAGGAGTCCATCCAATCCTGCGGCAGCATCGGCTGTCGCTACGATCGCTACTGTCGCCATGCTTTTCTCGTCCAACGTTCAGTGTGTAACCTGCACGCCGTGCGGTTCCAGTGTTTCGGAGCGCTTCCTCGCGTTGCGATCCAAACTTGAAGTCAGGCGGCACTGAGAGGCTTGATTCTCTCGACATCGGCCTTGATCGCCTGGGCCGCGTCCCAGAGGTCTACGGCGCGCTGCGCGTTTAGCCAGAACTCTGGCGAGTTGCCGAACAGGCGGGACAGGCGCAGCGCCATCTCCGGACTGAGCGACCGCCGCTCACGCAGCAGTTCGTTCACCGTTTGACGCGAGACGCCGAGTGCGTCGGCGAGGCCGGCGACTGTGAGCCCGTAGTCGGGCAGGTAGTCCTCGCGCAGCATCTCGCCCGGAT